>Ga0116228_10000069_pt1 | contig 59050 bp, 50 predicted proteins | sample S1TSphfallax_2_FD_89694 | JGI IMG/M metagenome (GOLD analysis project Ga0116228, IMG submission 89694) | Host-associated microbial communities from peat moss isolated from Minnesota, USA - S1T2_Fc - Sphagnum fallax MG | ecosystem: Host-associated > Plants > Peat moss > Unclassified | place...
AATACCGCTTCCAATGGACGGCGCCGATCATGATCTCGAAATTCGCGCCGCATGCGCTCTATTTCGCGGCGCAGATGCTGTTCCGCTCGCTCGACCAAGGTCGCAGCTGGACGGTGATCTCAGCGGATCTGACGCGCAACGACAAATCCAAGCAGCAGTCTTCGGGCGGCCCGCTGACCAAGGACAATACCAGCGTCGAGACCTATGACACTATTTTCGCCATCGCCGAATCGCCCAAAACCCCGGATCTGATCTGGGTCGGCAGCGACGATGGGCTCGTGCATGTCACGCAGGATGGCGGGGCCCATTGGAGCAATGTGACGCCCAAGGGCTTACCAGATTTTGCGACCGTGCAAAGCATCGAGCCCGATCCCGACAAGCCGGGCACGGCCTATGTCGCAGCCGACCGCCATCGTCTCGACGACTTCAAGCCCTACGCCTTTCGTACCGAGGACTATGGCAAGAGCTGGACGCCGATCAGCGCTGGACTCGCCCAGAATGCCTATCTGCATGTGATCAGGCGCGATCCGGCCCGTTCGGGTCTGCTCTATGCGGGCACCGAGGCCGGCATCATGATGTCCTACGACGACGGCGCGCACTGGCAGAGCTTGCAACTGAATCTGCCCGTCGTGCCGGTGCATGACCTCGTGGTCCATGGCGACAGCCTGGCCGTTGCCACCCACGGCCGCGCTTTCTGGATCGTCGACGATCTCTCGCCGGTGCGGCAGTGGGCGCCGACGATTCCGAGTGAGACCGCGCATTTATTCAAGCCGGCCAGCGCCAACCATACGGTGTTCGGCGGACGCGGCGGCGAACTGCGCTATTTCGGTGGCGCCAACCCGCCGGGCGGCGCGGTGATCAGCTACACTTTGTCGGCGCAGATCGGCAAACCGCGTCCGGCCAAGGACGCCGACAAGGATGCCGACAAAAAGGACAAGGACAAGACCGACCCGCTCGATGCGCGCATCAGCCTCGACATTCTCGACGCCAGCGGCAAGCTGATCCGGCATTTCCCGGAAGCCGAAGACGCCAAGAGTCCGGGCGAGGACGAGTCCAAAGCCGAGCTCGAGGACGAAGACGAGGAGGAGGGGGGGCCGAAGCCGGCCAAAGTATCCCACCTCGCCGGCTTCAACAGCTTCGTCTGGGACTTGCGCACCGAGAAGGCGCTCGCCATCAAGGGCGCGCCCCTGTGGGCCGGTAGCGTCGCGGGTCCGAAGGTACTGCCGGGTCATTATCAAGTCAGGCTGACCGTCGATGGCGCCAGTCAGATTCAGCCGCTCGAGATCCTGCCGGATCCGCGCGGCACGGCCACGCCCGAGGAATTGGCCCAGCAGTTCGCGCTGCATTCCGCGATCAATGCGCTGTTGACCGACGTGCATGACGCCGTGCTCGACATCCGCGCCACGCGCGTCAAGATCATGGCGGCCAAGAAGGCGGCCACCGGACCGCAAGCTGCGAAGGTTGCGGCGGCCGGCGACGCGCTCGACGCAAAGCTGACCGAGATCGAGGAGATTCTGATCCAGCCGCGCTCGCACGCGTCGGAGGATGCGCTGAACTTCCCCGTACGACTCAACAATATGCTGGCGGCACTCGGGGCGCTGGTTGGTACCGGCGACGCGGCGCCCACCGTGCAGGAGCAAGCGATGTACTCCGAACTCAATGGCGAGACGGTGCCCGTCTTGGCGCGCTGGCGTGAGCTCAAGAACGGGGACGTGGCCGCGTTCGAGAAGCTGGCTATGTGAGCGTGGCGGTCGCTGACGAACCCGGACTTTCAGGAAATCGAGCGATGAATAGCGGTCTGGCGATCCTCGCTTTGCTCGGGCAGCCGCGCGCTGCCGTCATAGCGTTGAAAGCCGTTGCGACCTGCACACTTGGCGCGGTACATCGCGAAGTCCGCCGCCCGCATGAGCTCCTCCCGGTCCGTCGCATCCGTCGGGAACACGGCGATCCCGACGCTCGCCGAAAGAATCGCCTGCCGACCATTGAGATCGTAGGGCGCGCTCAGCGCCTCGACAATTTTGTATGCGCAGGGAAATCCCGCATCGACGTCGGTGCAATCGATGAGCAGCGCGACGAACTCATCTCCCCCGTGACGACTCACCGTGTCGGACTGGCGTATGCAGTCTTGCAAGCGTTCAGCGGCGCTGCGCAGGAGCTGATCACCCGCTTCGTGGCCCAGGGTGTCGTTGATGGTTTTGAAGTTGTCGAGATCGATGTACAACAAGCAAAACGAGCTGCCGGTGCGCAGGCCCCGGCTGATCGCGTAATCGAGTCGGTCCGCGAACAAAATCCGATTGGGCAAGCCCGTGAGGTGATCGTAGAGAGCCAAGCGCGAGAGTCGCTCCGAGAGTTCGCGCGCCGCCGTGATGTCGCGCGCGACGATCACCGCGCCCACGACGCCGCCGTGGCGATCGTGAATGGGGGTCGAGGAGACTTCCACGGGCACCTTGGTTCCGTCGCGGCGCACCAAGATGGAGTTATCCGGCGCAAAGCGCTTTTCATTGTCGATGATCGATTCGGCGGTGGGATTGTTGACCGCGGCGCCAGTACTGGCATTGACCAGACGAAACACTTCCGCGACGGGGAGGTGGGTTGCCTCGGTTTGGTCGTAGCCGGTCAGGCGCTCGGCCGCCTTATTGAGGTAGACGACCTCGCCGCGAAAGTCGGTGCTCGCCACGGCATCGCCGATCGAATCCAAAGTCACTTGTGCCCGTTCGCGTTCGGTAAACTCGTCGTCGAGTGGACTGGCATCGGTCGGCGACCGATCGGTCACGACCAGTCGGCGAAGCCACGCGCGCAGCGGCGTAAAGCTCCAAACTCTTTTCGGCACCACCAAGAGCCGCTTACCTCTTACGCCCAGGGACATCGTGAGCGTCAGAATAATCCGAAATGCCGCAGCATTCACCTTGCGAACAGGCGCTCACGGTGGCTTCCTACAGGCACTCGCGGCCGAAACCGGCAAATTCCCTGCAAGCGAGCATGTCATGGGGCATTGCCGCTCATGGAGTTTTCCGCGCTCCCGAATCGATGAGTTGTTCAAGTTCGGTGATATCCACGGGTTTGGTAAAGTGATGATCGAAGCCCGCGGATTTGGATCTGCGTCGATCTTCCGCTTGGCCCCAACCGGTCACCGCAATGAGCGTTACGGATGCGCCCCACACTTCTTGACGAATGCATGCAATTCCACCAGGCCTTTGACCAACGCCAAGCCGACTCCCAGGCCGCCTTCGGTGCGTTCCTGGTCGGGATCGATTTGCGACAACATTTCAAAGACCTTGTCGAGCATCGCAGGTTCAATTCCGATGCCAGATCGACATCCTGCTTCTTGAGCGTGAAGACCCCGCGCGTAATGCGCGAAATATCCAACAGATCGTCCAGCAACGCCCGCAGAGGGTCGCTCGTGCGCTCGTGCGCTCGCGGCGTTTTCGGCTCCAGTGCAAGAAAGAAAAGTCGCGCCGCATCAAAGCCTGCGGCCCGCTAGAATCGTCGCTTCGCGCCAGCCGAGTCGTGCGCGGCGCCAGCCCTGGAGGAACCGATGAAAGCTGTTCGTTTATATGCATACGGCGGACCCGAGAATCTAAAATATGAGCTCGATGCACCCGAGCCCGCGCTCAGCCCCGATGCAGTGCTCATCGAAGCAGCGGCCACGAGCGTCAACCCGATCGATTGGAAGGTGCGCTCAGGTGCACGCCAAAAAGATTTCCCCTTGGTGCTGCCGGCGATACTCGGCAAGGACGTGAGCGGTACCGTGCGTGCGGTCGGCCCCGAGGTGCGGACGTTCAAGCCCGGTGATCGCGTCATGGCGCTGGCCGAGGCGACCTATGCGGAATTGGTCGCCGTGAGCGGCGCCGTGGTCACGCACGTGCCCGAGGGTTTGAACCTGATCGATGCGGCGGCCATCCCGCTCGTAGTATTGACCGGCGATCAACTGGTCCGGGTCGCCGGGCGCCCGGAACGGGGTCAGACGTTCATTGTGTCGGGAGCACTCGGCAGTGTCGGTCGCGCCACCGTGCACGCGTGCTTGAAGCTGGGTGTGCGGGTCATTGCGGGCGTGCGTGGACCGCAGTTGGCGGCTGCGTCAACGCTCGGGGCTTTGGCAACGCTCGCCATCGACGACGAGCACGCGATCGCGAACCTTGGCGAGGTCGACGGTGTGCTCGACACCGTCGGTGGCGAGACCGCGGCGAAGCTGTTTGCCCGCGTCAAGGACGGCGGCAGCTTTGCCTATGCGTCGGTAATTCCCGAGGGCCTGGCCGCGACCAATACGTCGGTCAAGGTCACGCGTGTGTTTGCTCGTCCCGATGCCGCGAAGGTCCGGGAGTTTGCCGATGATGTCCGCGACGGCAAGTTTGTTCTACCGGTGAATCAGCGCCTGCCGCTGCAAGACGCGGCCAAAGCCCACGCCTTGGTACAACAGGGCGGCGCCGGCAAGATCGTGCTCGTGATCTGAAGTATTCAAGCGGCCGCGTCGTCGTCGAGGCGCTCGCGATCGGCAACTCCGTGAAGCTCAGCGTCGAACAGCTCGGCACGGTGTCGTTCAGCGTGAGCGCCTAGCAACACGAGCGGCGGCAACGAATCCATGCTAGCGTTCGCGCATGAAGAAATTCTGGCGCGTGACGGGCTGGATCGCGCTCGGCGTGGGACTGCTCGTTGCCTATGGTGTCTATCGGACGGTCTGGGGCAAGCCGTTTACGCTCAATATGCTCGCGAACCGTCAGGCGCTCGAATTTCTGATCGACAATCCGGAGCTGTTCACCGAGGTCGGCGTCGCGGACGGTACGATCTTCGATTTCCATTCGGACGAGCTCGCGGCCGTCGGCGTCGCGAAACGCGACGCGGATTACGCGCAGTCGCAGCGTTTCTTCGATGAGCTGGACCAATTCGATCGCAGCACGCTGAACCGCCAGGACCAGATCACCTACGATATCTTGAGGGATTTCTACGGTACGAATCTCGGGCTTCGGCGTTTCGCTTGGCTGTCCTCCGAAGGTCTTTATCCCATTGCGCCGATGTGGGGCACGCAAGTGAGCCTGCCGAACTTCCTGCTCTCGAGTCATGTGATCAAGAACGCGAAGACTGCGCGCAATTATGTCAAGCGCCTCGTAGCGGCCGGCGCGAAACTCGACGCCGTGACCGCGGAAACCGAGCGTCAGGCGACGCTCGGCGTGGTTGAACCGATCGCCTTGCTCGACAAGGCGGAAGTCGGTATCGCCGACACCGTCAAGCCCATCGCGGCAGAGAACCCGCTCGTGACGACGTTCGTCGAGCGCATGAACAAAGTGCCGAGCCTCGACGCGGCGCTCAAACACGATCTCGAGCAGCAGGCGATCGCGGCCGTCGGCCAGGACATCTATCCCGCCTACGGGCGCATGACGGCCGCGCTCGACGCTTTGAAACCGCGCGCACGAGAACAGGCGGACGGCGTCGGGCGCTTGCCCGACGGCGCCGCCTATTACGCGCTCATGGTCAAGCAGATGACGACGACCGACTACACGCCGGAGCAGATCCACACGCTCGGTCTCAATGAGGTCACGCGCATCGATGCCGAGATGAACACGCTGCTCGTGGCGCAAGGGCTCAAGGACGGCACGGTCGCCGCGCGCATGCAGGCGCTCGCCAAGGATCCGCGGTTTCTGTATCCGAACACCGACGCGGGGCGCACGCAAATGCTCGCGCGTTATCAGCAGATTCTCGACGACGTCAATGCACGCATGCCCGAATACTTCCGCACCCAGCCGCCCGGCAAGCTGCTCGTCGAGCGGGTCCCGCTCGCGGCGGAGAAGGGCTCGGCGGGCGCCTATTACGAGGGCGCGGCGATGGACGGTTCGCGGCCCGGCAAATTTTTCGCCAATCTGCGCGATCTGAGCGAAACGCCGATGTGGAGCATGAAGACGCTGGCCTATCACGAAGGTATTCCGGGGCATCATTTCCAGATTTCAACGGCGATGGGGCTCAAGAACCTGCCTCTGATCCGTCAACAGACCCTCTACAGCGCCTATGCCGAGGGCTGGGCGCTCTACGCGGAGCATTTCGCGGCCGAGATCGGCCTCTATAAAGATGATCCCTGGGGTGACCTCGGCCGGCTGCAAGCCGAATTGTTCCGCGCCGTGCGCCTGGTCGTCGATACCGGGCTGCACTCGCAGGGCTGGTCGCGCCAGCAGGCGATCGACTACATGGTGAATACGACCGGCATGTCGGAAGGTGAGGTCGTCTCGGAAGTCGAACGCTACATGGGACTGCCCGGCCAGGCGCTCGCCTACAAGGTCGGCGAACTCAAGATTCTCGAATTACGCGAGCGCGCGCGACAGGAACTCGGCAGCCGCTTCGATCTCAAGGCGTTTCACGCGGTCGTGCTCGAGAATGGCGGCGTCCCGTTGACGATACTCGAACAACTCGTCGATGAGTGGATTGCAAAGACCAAGGCCACGGCGCCGGCGGGTTCCTGAGCCTCGCATTTACAAAAAGAATCGCGCAAACAGCGGCACCAAGATCGCCGTCATGATCCCGTTGAGCGCCATCGCGATACCGGCAAATGCACCCGATACGTCGCTGACCTGAAAGGCCCGCGCGGTCCCGATGCCATGTGCCGCGACGCCGGCGGCAAAGCCCCGCGCCTGCTTGTTGCGCACACCTAAGGCATTGAACAGCGGCGTGACCAGAACCGCGCCAATGATGCCGGTCAAGATCACGAACACCGCGGTCAAGGACGGCAGGCCGCCGATCTGCTGCGTGACCGCCATCGCAATCGGCGTCGTGACCGATTTCGATGCCAGCGATTTCAGCGTGAGGAGATCCGCGCCCGCGAGCCACGCCACGCCGACACTCGAACCAATCGCGGTGAGCGAGCCGGCGACGAGCGCCGCCAGCATCGGGACGAACAGCCGCCGCACCGACGCCAGGTGCGTGTAGAGGGGCACGCCGAGCGCGACCGTCGCGGGACCCAACAGGAAATGCACGAACTGCGCGCCTTGGAAGTAGGTGTCGTACGGGGTATCGGTGGTCACCAACAAAGTGATCAGTGCAATCACCGCGATGCTCACGGAACTGACCAGCGGGTTGCGTCCGCTGCGCTCGTGCAGCCAATGGGCGAGGATATAGGCCCACAGCGTCGCGACGAGCCACAAGAGTGGCGAGGCACTCAAGTAGACCCAGATGCTGGAGATGGAGGGGCGCATCAATCCCCGCCGCCCGAGGCCGTCGTGGCCGCGGGTCCCGCACCGGTCAGCCGCGCCACGGCGATGAACACCAGCACGGTGACGATCAGTGTCAGCAGCGTACCGAGCAGCAATGCCGCGAGGATGGGCAGCCACTCCGCCCGAAGCTTGTGCATATGCACCATCACGCCCGTGCCCGCGGGAATGAACAACAAGGACAGGTGCGTCAGCAGGCCACTCGAAGTCCGCTGCACGTCCGGCGGTACGTGGCCCCGCCAACTCAACCAGCAGACCAACAAAATGATGCCGACGACCGGACCCGGCACGGAGATGTTGGCGAGACGTACGAGGACTTCGCCGACGAGTTGGCAGAGCACGAACAGGGAGAAAGCGACGATCATGGGATGCCGCTTGCGGGTCTCACGGGGCTGCAGCCTGATGCGTGGAGACTTCGGGCAGCGGCGCTCCCTTGTAGCCAGGGATGATCGTCTCGACGTTGTCTTTGGTCAGTCGTCGGCCATCGAAGAACTTCCAGGAAACGCCGGAGTCCTCGGATACGCCGACGAAGAACGCCTTCGACGCGGTGTCTTTGCCGTCGAACACCAGGTCCATCTCGTAGGGAATGAAAATATAAGTCGTGTCGCCGACCAGGAACGGCTCCCCGCTAGCGCCGAGGTCAAAGCGGGAGTAGTTCGCGCCCGCCGTTTTCAGCTTTAGATAGAGATTCGTGACGATCTGGTCGAGTTGGTCGCGCGTATACCCATGCTCTTCGAGCGACTTCGTATACGTCAGACTATTGGCGCAGGCCGCGTCAAACTCCCGCATGCAAGCGACCAAGCGTCTGGCATCGCGCGTGGCTTGCGCAGCAAGGTCGCCCGCGCGCGCCGGCACCGACGCAAGGACGATTGCAGCACCGAACCAGCCTAAGCAGGTTTTCCTCATCCCTCACAATAAACCATCGAAGAGGCCGTGCGTCAAACCCGCGGCCGCCACTCCGGCACTCGCCGCCCGCCAGCCGCCGCCGAGCGCTTTGAATACGGCGATCTGATCCTGAATCAAAGCGGCATCGGCGGCCGCAACGGCGGCGTCGAGCGCGACCAGCGATTGTTCGGTGGTCAGCAAGTCCAAGTTGCTGACCGAGCCCGCGCCGAATTCGGCGGTCGCGATAGCGAATGCTTTATGGATGCGATCGCGGGCGTCGCTGAGCGCTTGGGCGTTGGCGAGCGCCGCGCCGTAGAGGCTCAAGGATTGTTCGACTTCTTTGAGCGCCGTGAGCACGACGCCATCGAACGAGGCCAGTGCCGCTGCCTGCGTGGCCTTTGCCTGGCGCACGCGCGCGCGCGGGCCGGCCATGTTCGGAAACGACCAACTCACCGACGGACCGATGCCCCAGGTGCGGCCGATCGAGGTGTCGAGTTGCGAGATCTCGCTCGCTGCGCCCCCATACAATCCGACCAGGCGGATACTGGGATATAAATCCGCAGTCGCGACGCCGATCTCGGCGGTCGCGACGGCGAGTTGCCGTTCCGCCTGGCGCACGTCCGGGCGCCGCCGGATCAGTGCCGCGCCATCGCCGACCGGAATCGCGACGGACAATCGAGGCGGCGTCTTGCAGTCCTCGAGTTCCTGAGGCGCCGCGGCCGGCGTCCGACCGAGCACGGCCGTCAATTCGAACAGCGCTGCACGCCGCTGGCCCTCGAGCGTGGGTACGGCGGCGCTCACCTGCGCCTCGAGTGCCTGGGCGCGGGTCACGTCGAATACCGAATTCGCGCCGGCCTCGTGCCGGCGCTCGGCGATGCGCGCCTGTTGGGCGACGACATCGACGGAGCGCCGGGCGACGTCGATCTGTTCACCGAGCGCGCAGATCGCCGCAAAAGAGCGGGCGGTGTCGGCCGCGACGACGACGCGGACGCTGTCCCGGGCCGCAGCGACGGCATCGGAGCGGGCATTGGCGGCTTCGATGGCCCGGTGCACGCGACCGAACAGGTCGATCTCGTAGGCGGACTCGATCACATCCTCGAACAGCCAGGTGTTGACCGGAGCATGGCCGCCGAGTTCGAGAATCTCATCGGTGGTCGCGTCGCGGCCATAGATGCCGCCCGCCGTTATGGCCGTCGAGGGATACCGGTTCGCATGCACGGCCGAGACCACGGCGCGCGCCGCCGCGAGATTCGCGTCCGCGGCGGCGAGTGTCTGGTTCGCCTGCAAGGCCTCCTGCACGAGCGCATCGAGCCGCGCATCGTCGTAAAGATGCCACCACGCGTCGGGCGGCGTGGTCGCGCTCTCGGCCGCGGAATCGAGTGGGACCAGCGGCGCCTCGGCACCCGTCGGCAAGGGTGGCGCATGATAGGTGGGGCCGACCTGGCAGGCCGACAGCAGCGCCGCCAGCATGCTCACCATGCTGCGCATCCCGGTCCCGGTCGCGACTCCGTGGCGCCTCATGGCGACTTGGGTTCTCGCGGCCGGAACAACGGCGGCGCCGAGGCGGGACCTTCCGGTGGTTGCCGCCGCGACACCGCGATCAGCAGAGCCAGAGCGGTCAAGACGCCGACAGCGATGAAGCCATCGATGACGGCCTGCGTCGTCGCGGCCGCGCGCACGACGTTGCCGAGCACCAAGCCGCCGCGGGCTGTGGCGCCGCCCGGATCGAGGCTTCGGGTCGTGACGGCGCCATAAGCCCGGATGCGCTGGAGCACTTGCGGATCGCCGATTTGCACGTGCTGGCCGATCAGGTTCGAGGCGACCTGTTCGCGCACGCGCGTGAGCGTGGTCACGAAGGCCGTACCGATCTCGCCGCCCATGAGGCGTGCCGTCTGCAGCACGGCGCCGAAGGTCAGTGCGTCCTTGGGCTTGAGATGCAGGATGCCGAAAAACACCACGCCGGAGAGTGCAAAGCTTTGGCCCACGGCCTGCAGGAACGAGGAGGGCAGGAACTGATCCGAACCCCAGGTCGGCGTCAGGCCGTAGGCGACCATGAGGCAGGCCACGCTGATGAAGATGAAGCCGATCGAGGCGACCAAGCGCGCATCGGTGCGCCGTAGCATCAAGGCGGCGAGCGGACACAGGATCAGCTGCGGGGCCGCGATCCAGATCAAGGTCTCACCGACCTCGAGCGCGCGAAAACCGCGCACCGAACCCAAGTACAAGGGAATCAGATAGGCGGTCGAGAGGATCGTCAGGCGCAAGAAGCCGATCAGCAGGAACTGGCTCGGCATCGGCGCGCCGAACACGACCGTGAGATTCAGCAGCGGTTCCGGGGTCAGGGCCTCATGGATCAAGAAAGCGGCCAATAACAAGACGCCCCCGGCCATCAGTCCCGTAATCAGGCCGGAATTGAACCAGTCGAGCCGGTTGCCCTGGTCGAGCGCGGCATAAATCAGCGCGAGTCCCGCGCCACCTGCGAGGAGCCCGAAAATATCAACCGGCGGACGCGTCGTGATCGGCTTGATCGCCATGCCTTTGCGCAGGCACAGCGACATCATCAAGGCGAGCGGCACGTTTTGCCAGAAGATCCAGCGCCAGGAGTGATGTTCGACATACCAGCCCTCGAGCGAGGCCGATATGTTCAGCGACAACTCGAGGTTCAAGGCATAGATCGCGATGCCGAAGGCCCAGTATTTCGGCGGCGTATTGAGCAGGATGAAACTCAAGGTCAGCGGGATGAAACAGCCCGACGCCAGGCCGCCGAGAAACTGCATGCTGAGCAGCACGGGCAGCGTCGGCGAGTAGGGGGTCAACAGGGAGATCAGTGCGAACGCGAGCGAAGCGCCCATGAGTACGCGGCGCGGACCGTAAGCGCTGCCCATCCAGACGGCCGCGAGCGTGATCGCCATTTGCGCCGTCGTTTGCGCGGTCGTGATCCAGGCGCCCTCGTCGAAGCCGGCGCCGATGGCACCGCGAATGTCGGCGAGACCGAAGGTCGAGAGCCGTCCATTCAAGGTCGAGATGAACGTGCCCATGAGGACGGCGAGCAGCCCCAGCCAGGGAATCGAGGTCGGCGGCGAGGCTAGTGTCGGAGCCGATATTCCGGCTCCCTGCCCGGGCGCCACCGTATTCATCAGGGGCGCCCGTCGCGGGCGTCGACCCGCGCCTCCACGGACATCCCGGGCAGGAGGCGGTCGGCGAGACCATCGGCGTCGTCGATCGCGATCTTGACTGAAATGCGTTGCACGATCTTGGTGAAATTTCCCGTCGCATTGTCGGGGGGCAGCAGCGCGAACTCCGCACCCGAGGCGGGCGCGAATGCCGCAAGATGCCCGCGCAGCACGTGTCCGGGAAAGCTATCGACGCGGATCTCGGCCTTCTGGCCCACGGCCATGTGGGTCAATTGCGTTTCCTTGTAGTTCGCGATCACCCATACCTTGGGGAGCGGCGTCAAGGTCGTGATCTGCGTGCCGACGCCGACCAGCTGCCCCGGTTTGACCTGGCGCAGGCCGAGCACGCCGTCCTGGGTGGCCGTGATGGTGGTATAGGAGACGTTGAGCTTGGCGGTCACGAGGCCCGCGCGCTGCGCCGCGACGGCCGCCTTGCTCTGCGCGATTTGCGCATCGAGAACGGCGAGTTGGCGCTCGGCGGCGCGCGCCTGCGCCTTGTTTTGCGCGAGTTGGGCGCCGATCTGCGCATGCGTCGTGTCGAGTCTCTCGCCGGCTTCGATCGAGGATGAGCCGGTTTCGAGCAGGCGATGCTGGCGCACGAGATCGCGATCGTTCTGTTCGGACAGGGCCGTGGTCGCGGCAACCACGGCGCGCGCCGCCTCGATATTGGCGAGCTGCAGCTCGCGCTGCGCCGTCAGCGCCTGGGACTGTGCCTCCGCGTTCGCAACTCCCGCCTCGGCCTGCGCCACCGCGGCTCGATAGTCATCGTCGACCAACTGCGCGAGGGTCTGACCCTGATGCACGCGCTCGTAGTCCTGAATCGGCAGCTCGCGCACGTAGCCCGCGACCTTGGCGGTAATCGGCGTGAGATCAGACTGCAAATACGCGTCGCTCGTGCTCTGCCAGCCCGAACCGCCTTCCCAGCGGCTCCAATTGGTCGAGACCACGATGATGATGCCGATCGCGACGACGAACACGAGCAGGCGCCAGGCGAGTTCAAAGGCCTTGTTCCAATTGATCTTCTGCATCTCCCTGACTCAAGGCGCTGGCCAATCAAAGCGCAACAATGCCCTGGGGACGCGACGCCTGTCAAAGCACCGATCTCCCGGCCGGCCGCGCCAGCACCCCGGCAACACCAGCGTGAGTCCGCAAGCGAGGAGAGCGATCGAATGCCGGGTCATCAGGGGCTCTTGCCACGCAGTTCGATGAGCTTTTGCTGCTGCGTCGGCGTGAGCAGGTTCTTGATCTCGATGAGCAGGGAGATCTGCGCCTTTTTGACTTCACGCTCCATGGCCAGCACCTTGTCGACCTGGGCGAGGGCGGCGGCTTCGTCGATGCGCGGCAAATGCAACAGCTCGGTCAGTTTGCCGGTCTCGCCTTGCATGTCCCATTGCAAGTCGAGAAAGCGGCCCTGTGCCTTGTGCACCAGTTCCTTGAGCGACTTCGACTGCGCTTCGTCGAGCCCGATCACGTCGCGATACTTGAGCACCAGATCGGGCGGGAAGAGATTTTGTGCGATCTCATCGGGAGCGGCGACGGAGGGCGACTGAGCGGCCGCGGCCGTGCCGATCAACAGGGTCAGGATCAAGACGAGATGCTTCATGAAGGCTCCCGGGCGGGACGTGCCGCCGGCTTGTCTGTGGATGTGGGTGACGAAAAGTCGAGATTCGGGGTGGGGGAAACGCCCAATTCGGGTACCGTGTCCAGCAATGCCCGTCCCGGGGTATCGAGCAGAAAGTCTGTCGGCGCGCGCCACTCCGTGAGCATGGGCGCGGCCGAGCGGATCGAGTGCGACCCGTGCCGGTGCGGCGGCCACACGATCGCGGCGATCACCGCGGCGAGACCGAGGCTCGCGCCGGCCGCGAGCCGCCAGACTCCGTGCGCGGGCGGCCGCGTGCGATCCAAGACCCGTTCAAACTTGGGAGTCCGCGCCTCGTCGGCGCGGCGCACGGACGCAAAGACTTCCCGCAGCTTCGAATCGTCGTTCATGTCACTGTGCCTGCACCAAAGCGTTCGCGCAGACGCGCTTTGCCGCGCTCGAAATGCGTGCGGGCACTGCCGAGCGAAATACCCAGCAATCCGGCCGCCTCTTCAATGGTCAGGTCCTGATAAAATACGAGATGCAACACCTCCTGCTGGCGCGTGGACAGGCCGGCGAGCGCTGCCCGCAAGCGCGCGTCGTCTTGGGACGTGCCGAGTTCCGCTTCGGGACCGGACGCGGGATCGCTGATCGGCTCCGGTTGCAGCCAGCGTTCCAGTAGCGATGCTCGCAGCCAGCGGCGCCGCTGATGTTCGCTCGCGGTCCGGCGAATGACCGCGAACAGCCAGGTTTTCACGCTCGACTGTCCCGCAAACTGGGCGCGTCCATCGAGCACGCGCAGATACACTTCTTGCAACACGTCCTGCGCCTCCTCCCGCCGCTGTCGGCAACAATTGAGCGCCCAAGCAAAGCTCATGAGGTGTAAGCGCTCGAGTTCACGACGCCAGTCGACCGTCCTCACGGTGGATCGCTGCGGGCGACTGTCAGCGTTCGCATTCACATCCCGCATGGTCTGTAGTTCCCGCTGCCAACGCCTCTCGATGAGATTAGTGTCGCGACCGGGATCGCCATATGACAGGCGCGGATCCGCGCCGCGCGCCGGGCCGGCCCGTCAGATCGCCGGGCTCGCCAACAACTTGCGATCGATCTCCGCGATCGATTTGACGCCCGTCAAGGCCATGGCCGTGCGCATTTCCTGCTCGATCAGGCCGAGCAGATTGTCGACCGCGGCTTCGCCGCCGGTTGCCAGCGCATACATGTAGGCACGACCGAGCAGCACTCCTTTCGCCCCCAGTGCGAGCATCCGCACCACATCGAGTCCGGTGCGCACCCCCGAATCGGCGAGGATCGTGAGTTCATCGCCGACGGCGTCGACGATGGCCGGCAGCGCGCGGGTCGTGGAAAGAGCGCCGTCCAATTGGCGGCCGCCGTGATTGGAAACCACGATGCCCTGGGCACCGAAGCGCACAGCGTCCCGGGCATCTTCGGGATCAAGGATACCCTTGATGATGATGGGTCCGGGCCAGAACTCGCGGATCCATTCCAGGTCTTTCCATTCGATGCTGGGGTCGAAATTCGCGCCCAGCCAGGCAATGTAGTCCTCCAGCTGCGTCGGCTTGCCGAGATAGTGCGAGACGTTGCCGAGGTCGTGCGGCCGACCGCGCACCCCGACGTCCCACGCCCAGCCCGGCTTGCCGAACGCCTGCAGGATACGCCGTACCGGTCCGAACCGACCGCTCATGCCGGAATGCTTGTCCCGATACCGCGCGCCCGGCACCGGCATATCGACGGTGAAGACGAGTTTGGTGACGCCCAGGGATTGCGCGTGAGCCAGCGCATGGCGCATGAAGCCGCGGTCCTTGAGCACATACAGCTGGAACCAGACGTCACAAGCTGATTCGCGGATGATTTCCTCGAGCGGGCAGAGCGAGACCGTCGAGATGATGTAGGGAATGCGCGCGCGTCGTGCGGCGCGCCCCACCTGCACTTCGCCGCGTCGTGCGTACATTCCGCCGAGCCCGACCGGTGCGAGGCCAACCGGCATGGCGAATTCCTCGCCGAACAGCGTGGTTGACAAGGAAATGTCCGCGACATTGCGCAGGACGCGCTGCCGCAGATGCAGCGAAGCCAGATCCTCGACGTTGTCGCGCAGGGTTCTCTCGGCGTAAGAACCGCCATCCAAGTAGTCGAACAGGAACCTCGGCAACTTGGCTCGCGCCGCCGTTACGTAGTCGGCGCAGGACGAAATGATCATGGACACTCGAAGGCTCTAGCCAGGCCCGCGCCGGCTGCGCAATGTTTCCGCAATGTTTGCCTCGAGTATTTCATAACGTTCATAGAACAGGACCGGCAGTAGTGCGAGCGCGTAAAAAATCGCCGGCAGCGCGACGAACGCGAAGACGATGCCGGCGAGGGCACGCGGGTTCTGCGCCACGTTGGCATGATAGTCCGTCACGGACAAGATCCAGGCGGGCAGCGCACCCCCGAGACCGCTGCCGACCTTGAGGCAAAACGCGGCACCGATGGCCGTCAATAGGCCCGCGGCCCGCACGCCGGTCTTCCACTCTCCGTAATCCACGCTGTCCGCCAGCAGCGAAAAAGGCATGGCCATCGCGATGCCACTCGTCAATATTCCGAGGATCCAGCCCATGAACAGCAATGCTTGGGACCCCGCCATGATACCGGCATACAGAACACACTGCGATGCGACCGCTCCGATCAATCCCGCCGCCCAGACGTTGCGTTTGGATGTGCGACGACAAAGCCACGGAAGAAAAACCAACGCGGCGAGGGAGGCGACATCCAGGCTATTGGCCACGGGAACGAGGTCGCCACGATGCCAGACGTATTCGAAAAAATACGGTACGGTCGAAATCCGCGCGATGAACGCGATCCAGAACAACAGGCTGCTGGCGACGATGATGATCCAGGGCCAATTGCCGACGATGGCGGAAAACGATGCGCGTATCGAGACGCGAGCAGCGGCCGCCGGAATCCGCTCGCGCAGATTGCTGAACGCGATCAGGTACAACATGATCGAGCCGGCGGCGTAGATCGGGATCGTGCGCATGATGCCGAGTTTGTCGTCGCCACGGCCGAACCAGGCGATACAGGGCAACAAGGTGGCATTGACGATCAACACCCCCGCCTTCGAGCCGAACATGCGAAACGTGGTCAGTGCCATGCGTTGCCGCGGATCGCTCGTCAAGGCCGAGAGGATTGCCGTCACCGGCGTGTTGATCCCCGTATAGAGCACACTGCACACGATGTAGGTCGCAGCCGCGTAGATTGCCTTGTTGGCCGAGGACAAGTCGGGTGTTGCGAAGGTCAAGATGCCGCTCACGGCAAACGGCACGCACAACCAAAGAAACCATGGGCGCGACCTGCCCCATTTGGAGTGAACCTTCTCGAATGCGATCCCCCAAAGCGGGGCATCCAAGGAATCGATCAAGCGCGCAATCAGCAGGATGTTGCCGGCGACGAGTGCGCTGAGACCGGCAATATCCGTATAGAACTTCAGCAGATAAAACGACACCACCGTGAAGAGGAGCTGACCCGCGGTGTCGCTCGCCGCGTAGCTGAACCGCTGCGTATAGCCGACCGGCCGCGTGTTCTCGATCATCGCAGCGTCAGACTGGGCGCAAGCGGTTTCCGAGATGAATTTGCGGCGGAGCGGCAGGCAGATCCGTAGCCGCAACCAGTTGAGGACAGTGGTGGGCCTTGCGGGCGATTTCGCTCAATACCAGGCCATGCCCGGGAGAATCCGAACCCCAGATCTTGCCGTCGCGCAGAGCATAAGGCTGCTCCACCAAGTGCTCGAAATTCTGGAAACTGTACTCGAGCCACGCGACTTCGGGTAACGCGATCGCCAGGTTCACTCCCACTTCCAGGAAAGTATTGCCGAGTGTAACCGGGAAGCCGAGTTCCGCTGCCAGCCAGCCAATGCGCATGACGTCGGTGATCTGACCATGCACGTTCAGCATGTCCGTCGCCTCGGACTCGAGGAGCCTACGTTTGCCGTGGACGTCGAGGTATTCGCCTGAGTTCAAGAAGGTCGGACCGATCGCGTGGCGGATGAGTTTGAGTCCCACGAAATCGTTGCGCTGGGTCGGATCCTCGACCCAGAAAATGTCGTGACCGGCTTTGCGCATCCGTTCGAGGCTGTGGAGGGTCTGCCGGGGCGACCACGCTTCGTTGGCGTCGATCATGACCGTCGCACCGCTGCCGACGGTGTGTTTGAGCAATCCTAAGCGATGGATGTCGCGGTCCAAGTCTGGATGGCCAACTTTGATCTTGAAGGCACGAAAGCCGAGCCCCGCCGCGGTGCTGAAAAGCGCCGTGAATTGCTCATCCGATAAATGAAAATCGAGCCCGCTGGCGTAAACGGAAACGGGTTCGCCGCTGCCGCCCAAGAGTCGCCACAGGGGTTGGCCGACAAATTTGGCGAACAGATCCCAGCACGCCTGTTGAATCGCCTCCTCGAACGGCAAGGACATGCGCCGCGTCTTGCCGCCGCGAGTGACCGCGACGCGGTGTACCAGGCCGCCGACGTCCTGACCGGCCAAGGCCGGCCACGCTTCTTCGCGAAAGATGCGGTCGATTTCGTCTTCGGCCGGCAGCGAGTGAAACAGCGACTGCACGAAGCCCAAACCGACGACCTGTCCCGGGCCGATGAGTTCGAGGGCAGCGATCTGGACTTCGGAGGTGCCCACCTGGCTATCGCCAATTTTGCGGTCGCGAGCGAACTGCATGCGGGTGATTCGATAGTCGACGATCTTCATATTATTAATATAGATGTTTCGGTAAACTCTGAGTACAGCCAATCTGCTAGTAAGATATCAGAAGTTGAGATAAATATGCCAGCGACGCGTAGGCGACGTACTCCGCAGGTCCGCCAAGCCAGCGAGTCGGCGGATCCTCGGACCATGAGCGACCTGGCTTACCGATCGATCTTGCAGGCACTCTTCGAGCGCCGCGTCCCTGCGGGGGCTTTCGTCTCGCAAAACGAACTGGTCAAGCTGCTCGACATCCCGATTCAACCGCTGCGCGATGCCTTGCGCGTGCTGCAATCCGAAGGTGTTCTCACCATCCACGCACGCACCGGCATCCAGTTTCTGAAGCCCGACCTCGAGCTCGCGCGCACCACCTACCAGTTTCGTTCGATCATCGAACGGGCCGCGGCGCAGCGCTTCGCCGAGACGGGCGATGCACCGAGCATCGATGCGCTGCTCGCCGCACATCGAGAACTGATGGTTACGGTCGAACGGGAGGGCACGGCGGTCGGCGGCATGAGCAAGGATTCGCGCAATCGGCTGGAGAAACTCGATGAGGAGTTGCATGCCAGATTGATCCAGAGCCTGCGCAATCCACTGGTGGAGACGACCGCGCGGCGCCTGAAGAATTACGTGACCTTGATCCGCCTCGATCGTCTCGTGACGGCACCGCTGGCGCTGCGCACGCTCAAGGAGCACATCGAAATTCTGGAGGCCTGCAAGGACCGCGACGGGCCGCGCGCCGAGGCGGCTTTGTCTGGGCATTTCCAGGCCGCGTTGCACCGGATCCTCGGGATGTGCTGAACGAGCATTCGCGGTGGGCGTTGAATCTCTGAGATATTAATATATCATAGTAAGATATTAAGTTTGGGGAGTTCATGACGATGCGGCATTTCGCGGCCCGGACGTGAGGCCGATGATCCCTCTGCGCCACCTGGGTTCCAGCGGTATTGTCGTGAGCGAGCTCGGGATCGGCACCGCGGCCCTGGGCAATCTCTTCGAACCGATCAGCGACGCAACTGCCCACGCAGTGCTCGACGCTGCGGTGTCCGCGGGAATTCACTATCTCGATACTGCGCCATTCTACGGGTTCGGACTCAGTGAGCGGCGCGTCGGCGACGGCCTGCGTGCCAAGAACAAATGCGTGATTTCCACCAAGGTTGGGCGGCTGCTCGAGCCCGACGCGAGCGTCGGCGACGATGCGCTGCGCTTCGGTTTTCGTTCGGCGCTGCCGTTCAAACCGGTTTTCGATTATTCGCATGATGCGATTCTGCGATCCTGGGAGGACAGTTTGCAGCGATTGGGCCTGGCCCGTGTCGATCTTTTGTACGTGCACGACATCGGAACTGCGACTCACGGTTCCGAGAATGCGACGATGTGGCAGCAATTAACCGCGGGCGGTGGATTCCTCGCTCTGCAAGAATTGCGCAATGAAGGCTCGATCCGAGGTTTCGGTCTTGGCGTCAACGAGATCGCCGTGTGCCTTGAGGCGATGAATTGCGTGCATCTCGATGCCTTGCTGCTCGCGGGGCGCTACACCCTGCTCGAACAGGGTGCCATGGACGAGCTCCTGCCCCGGGCCAAAGCCGAAGGCACTGCCGTGATCGTGGGTGGACCATACAACAGCGGCATTCTGGCCGTGGGAACCCGCTCACAGGCTCCGGCTCACTATAACTACGAACCCGCACCGGCCGGTGTCGTGGCCCGCGTCGCGCGCATCGAGACGGTCTGCGAACGCCACTCGGTACCGCTTGCGGCGGCCGCGCTGCAGTTTCCGCTCGCGCATCCGCAGGTGGCGAGCGTCATTCCCGGAATCGCGAACGTCGGTCAATTGAGCGATACGCTGCGCTTTTATCGAACGCCGATCCCTTCGCGATTCTGGCAGGAGCTCCAGTCGGAGGGTCTGCTGCGCGAAGACGCCATCGTGCCGAGTCCGAAGACCACACACCAAGCATGAGGATCCATTCGATGACTACCGGAAGACTTGCCGGAAAACGCGCATTGATCACGGCCGCGGCCAATGGCATCGGCCGTGAAACCGCTTTGACCTTCGCTCGCGAGGGCGCGGACGTGCTGGCCACCGACGTGAGCGCCGCGAATCTCGCCAGCCTCAAAGCCGAGGATCCGAGGCTGCAGACCGCGATTCTCGACGTGACCAGTGCGGCTGCGGTCAGTGAGCTATTCGCCCAGCGCCGATTCGACGTCGTGTTCAACTGTGCCGGCTGGGTCCATCAAGGCAGCATCCTGGAATGTGACGAAACCGCCTGGAGCCGATCCTTCCAGATCAACGTGGATTCGATGTATCGAATCTGCCGCGCGGTGATCCCGCAGATGCTCGAGGCCGGCGGTGGGTCGATCGTCAACATGAGTTCGGTCGCGTCCAGCGTCAAGGGGGCGCCAAACCGCTTTGCCTATGGCGCAACGAAGGCTGCCGTGATCGGCTTGACCAAGGCGATCGCCGCGGACTATGCCGCGAAGCAGATTCGTTGCAATGCAGTTTGCCCCGGTACCGTCCATACGCCGTCACTCGAGGATCGGGTGGCCGCTCTCGGGGGTACTCCCGCCGAGGTCTGGAAGGGGTTCACCGGTCGGCAGCCCATGGGTCGTCTCGGCAAGCCGGCCGAGATTGCCGCGCTCGTTTTGTATCTGGCGAGCGACGAGAGTGCCTTCACCACGGGTGGCGCGTTCATCATCGACGGCGGCTGGTCGAACTAGATTCTGTCATTTCAGGAACCGGAGTCAACGATGCGATTATTGAGAGTCGGAGAGCGTGGGGCGGAGCGCCCCGCGCTGTTGGATGCGGGAAACCAGCTGCGCGATCTCAGCCGGGTCGTCGCCGATCTGACGCCGGAATGGCTGCAGGCCGGCGGTGTCGAGTCGCTCGGTTCGGTCGACGTGACCTCGCTGCCGATCCTGCCGCATGCCGCACGAATCGGCGCGCCGATTTCGCGCACGGGGAAAATCGTCTGCGTTGGATTGAACTACCGCGACCACGCGGCCGAGTCCGGCATGGATCCGCCGAGCGAACCGGTGTTGTTCCTCAAAGGCGGCCATACGCTCCAAGGCCCCGATGACGAGGTGCACATTCCCCGCGGCTCGGTCAAGACCGATTGGGAAGTGGAACTCGGCGTGGTGATCGGTCGGCGCGCCGAATACGTCTCCGCGGCAGATGCGCTCGATTTCGTTGCCGGCTACGCGGTGTGCAACGACTTGTCCGAGCGTGCATTCCAATTGGAGCGCGGCGGACAATGGGACAAGGGCAAGAATTGCGCGACTTTCCTGCCCTTCGGGCCGTGGCTGGTGACGCCCGACGAGATCACCGACCCGCAGGCGCTCGCGCTCTGGCTCGAGGTCAATGGCCGGCGTCACCAAAATTCCTCAACGGCGAACATGGTGTTCGGAGTGCGCCATCTCGTGCACTACATCAGTCAGTTCATGCCGCTGGAGGCGGGCGACATCATCAGCACCGGCACGCCGGCCGGCGTGGGACTCGGCTTGAAACCGCCCGTCTACCTCAAAGCCGGCGACTCGATACGGGTCGGCATCGAGGGACTCGGCGAACAGCGGCAACGCGTGATCGACAGTCCGCGTTAGCGAGAGTCCCGGGGAGATTCGACATGTTGCGCTCCGAGCCTCTCGCCTGCCTGATCCTCGCCGCGAGCCTTCTTGCGTTTGCGCCCCGCGCTCGTCCGGTCGACCGTTTCGTGCACGTCGAAAAGATCGAGTGGACGTGGTCGGATCGGCCCGCGGCGATCGAAGCAGGCTTGCCGGACGTGCTGCTCCTCGGTGACTCGATCACGCGAGGCTATTACGACGCCACCGTGGAGTTGCTTCGGGGCAAGGCGAACGTGTATTTGTTCGCGACGTCGGCAGCGGTTGGCAGCGACATGCTGCTCGAGCAGATTCGCGACTACGGAAAAATGGTGGGGATTCGTTTTGCGCTCGTGCATCTGAACAACGGCATGCACGGCAGGACCTATTCGGACGAGGAATACCGAGCGCACTATCCCGCCTTCCTCGAGACGGTGAAGAGCCAATGGCCGACGGCCAAATGCGTCGTGGCCACCACCACGCCCGTGCTCAAGGACAGCGAGGACGGTCCGCCCAATGATCGGATCCTCGCACGCAATGCCATTGCCATGCAGGACGCGGCGAAAGCCGGCTGTCGAACCGACGACCAACATGCACTGATGCTGCAACACCAGGACCTGCACGACGGTAACGTGCACTACACGGCCGCGGGCTCGCGCGTACAGGCCGAACAGGTGGTGGCGTCCATCCTGCAGGCGCTCGAGGAGCGCCCGTGAATCGCCGCGATTTCATCGGCGCCGCCTACACGACGCTGCTCGCGACCCGGCTTTCGCGGACGGCTTGCGCGAGCCAAGCGACGGGGGACGCTGACGCCGCGCCCTCCGCACTGACGTTGCACTACGACAAACCGGCCGCGCAATGGAACGAAGCCTTGCCGCTCGGCAACGGCCGACTCGGCGCCATGATTTTCGGCGGTGTCGATCGCGAGCGTGTGCAATTGAATGAGTCGACGCTCTGGACCGGCAATCCACATTCCTACGTCAATGCCGGTGCGCACGCCCATATGCCGGAGCTGCGCGAACTCATTTTCCGTGGACAAGTCGAGGCAGCGGCCACGCTCGCGAATCAGATGATGGGCACACCGAACACGCTGCCGGCGTATCAACCGTTCTGCGACCTGCAACTCGAGTTCCTGTCGAACCCGCGATTCGATCGGTACAGCCGCAATCTCGACCTCGACACGGCGCTCGCGAGCATCACCAGCCGGACCGACCCTTCCGAATTCTTCGGCGGTGCGACGACGCGGCGCGAAGCCTTCGCCTCGTTTCCCGACCGCGTGTTCGTCATGCGACTAGACTCCGATCTCGGGGGTGGTCAGACGGTGCGCCTGTCGCTCGCCACCCCCCATCCGCAGAGCCGGGTCCAGGTGTTGCCGAACGGCGATCTGCTGCTCTCGGGCGAGATGATCCCCTTGCAGGCACCGCAAGGTTCCTGGACTGCCGATTGGTCGGGACACGGTTTGAAATTCGCAGCGCAGGTCCGCCTCATCGTGGTGGGCGGCAGCGTGACGCGGGAATCTGGGGCGCTCTTTGTCGAGCACGCCCGCGAGATCACGGTGCTCGTGAGCCTCGCGACGAGCTTCGTCAACTACGGCGATATTTCCGCCGATCCGACTCATCGCACCCGGGCGGATCTCGAAGCGGCGACGCCGCGATCCTACGAGGAGCTCCGCCGGCGGCACATCGAAGACCATCAAGCGTTGTTTCGCCGCGTGGAACTGCGCATCGATCACGAGGCGTCGACCGCCCCGACCGATCAGAGGATCGCCCAGTTCGATCCGGCGGCCGATCCGGACTTCTTTGCGCTGTTCTATCAGTTCGGACGCTACCTCTTGATCGCCGCCTCGCGGCCCGGCGGTCAGCCCGCCAACTTGCAGGGGATTTGGAACGATGACCTGTGGCCGTGGTGGGGCTCGAAAATGACCACGAACATCAACCTGCAGATGAATTATTGGCCGGCGGAAACCGGCAACCTCGCTGAATGCGTCGAACCGCTGGTCGATCTGCTCGAGGACCTGCGTGTCACCGGCGCCGAGGTTGCGCGCGTGCACTACGATTGCCCGGGATTCGTGCTCCACCACAATACGGATCTGTGGCGCGCGGCAACGCCGGTCGACGCGTTTTGGGGGCACTGGCCTGTGGGCGGCGCGTGGCTGGTCTTACAGGCGCTGGAGCATCATGCGTTCGGCCTCGACGAAGACACCCTGCGCGATCGCTTGTATCCTCTGCTCAAAGACTCCTGTGCATTCTTTATGGGTTTCCTCGTGGAGATTCCCCAAGGCATGCCGTTCGCCGGGCGCTTGGTCACCAATCCTTCTTCCTCGCCGGAAAATTATTACATCATGGCGGATGGGACCAAGGGATTCATGACCTACGCGCCCACGATGGATATCGAGATCTTGGGCGCGCTATTCGCACGCTTCGTCGAGATTTCGACGCACCTGGGCGTGGATGCAACGCTGCGGCGCCGCGTGCAGGCGGCGTCACGGCGCCTGCCGCCGCTGCAGATCGGCAAGAACGGCGAATTGCAGGAATGGATCGCCGACTATGGCAAGAACGAGGCGGAGCATCGGCATTGTTCGCATCTCTACGCGCTCTACCCCGGCAGCGCCATCACGCCGCGGGGAACGCCCGAACTCGCCGAGGCGGCCCGTAAAGCGCTGATCGCGCGCGGTCCGGCCAATGGCGCGGGGTCCGGCTTCAAGGCCTGGCGTGCCGCCTTGTGGGCGCGGCTCGGCGACGGCGACGAGGCCGCCCGATTGCTCGCCAATCTCGTCACGCAAGCGACCTCGCCGAGCATGTTGAATGACGGCTGGAACCAGGTCGACGGGCATCTCGCGGGCCCCGCGGCGATCGCGGAGATGCTCCTGCAAAGCCACACGGATGAGATCGTCTTGCTGCCGGCCCTGCCAGCCTCCTGGCCGTCGGGCCGCGTCCGCGGCTTGCGTGCTCGCGGTGGTGCGACCGTGGACATGCTCTGGAGCCAGTCGCGCCTGGTCGCTGTGACCGTGAGCGTGGCGGCCCCGAAGAACTCAGCACCCCCGCGCCAACTGCGCCTGCGCTGCGGTAATGCGACAGCCCACATCGACGTGTCGGCGGGCAGGACCGTGACGCTCGACGGCACACTGCGGCTCGGAGCCTGAGGTGTCGGTGCCCGAAGTCTCGGCGACACTGAGCATCGTCGATACGCATGTCCACTTTTGGGATCCGGCGCGCTTCAAGTATCCATGGCTGGCCGGCGTGCCGGCATTGAACCGCGCCTTTCTGCCGGGTGCCTACGCCGCGCAAGCCCCGCTGGCACATGTCGGGCAGATGCTGTTCGTCGAATGCGGCTGCGACAGCGCCAGCAGCCTCGAGGAGGCTCGCTGGGTGGCCAGCCTCGCGGCGGCAGAACCACGCCTGCGCGGTATCGTTGCGCGGGCCGCCGTCGAGCGCGGCAAGGCAGTCCATGAGATCCTGGCCGCGCTCAGCGAAATCGAGTTGGTCGTCGGGATACGGCGCAACATCGAAAGTGAAACCGATCCCGAGTTTTGCCTGACGTCGGAGTTCATCGCGGGTGTGCGCGCACTATCTGCGTACGATTACTCCTTCGATTTGTGCGTGCGACATCACCAGTTGCCGGCCGTGATCGAACTGGTACGCCGCTGTCCCGAGGTACGGTTCGTTCTCGACCACTGTGGCAAGCCCGCCATCCGTGAGCGGGTGTTCGACCCCTGGCGTGAGCACATCCGGCAGCTCGCAGCGCTTCCCAATTCGTTTTGCAAGATCTCCGGATTGCTGACCGAGGCGGATCTCGCCGATTGGCGGCCTTCCGATCTACGGCCTGTCGTGGACCACGTGCTCGCGAGTTTCGGCCTGGAGCGCGTGATGCTGGGCAGTGACTGGCCGGTGCTGCGACTCGCAGCGAACCAGGAGCGATGGGGCGAAGCCTTGGAGTATTGTCTCGCCGGCGTGGCGCACGAGGCGCGCGCCGGGCTCTGGCATGCGAACGCCGAAGCGTTCTATCGTCTCTGAGCCTTGCGGCCACTGCTGCGCCTGCCGGTCGATGTCGGCGGCTTCACGATCAAGCGACGGGTCAACGTGATCAGTGCGTCCATGGCGCTCCGCGCGCGCGTCGCCTCCCCCGCGGCAATCGCATCGAAGACTGCCGCGTGGGCCGGCAGGTCCGCGGTGTGACCGGCAATCTTGTTCGTGAAACGAATCGACGTGTGCAATGCCGTGACTATCACGTCCTTGAATTGAGCAAAGAATGGATTACCAGAGGCGTGCAGGACCGCAACATGAAATTCGATGTCCGATTCCAGGGGGTCGTCGTCGCCGCGAGCCGCGGCGTGCATGCGCGTGAGGCCCGCCGAGATGCGCGCGATTCCGACCGCGTCTGCCTGCCTCGTTGCGAGTTCGGCAGCGGCGGGCTCGATCGCCGCGCGCAGATCCGTGAAATGCAACAAGAGATCGATCGAAAACTTACGCTCCAGCAACCAGTGCAGCACATGGGCATCAAACAAGTTCCATGAGGCGCGCGGCAGGACGATCGTGCCCTGCCGCGGTCGGGCGCTCAATAGCCCTTTCGCCGTGAGCATCTTGACCGCCTCGCGCGTCACCGATCGACTCACGGCATATTCGTCCGCCAACTGCGCCTCCGTGGGAAATGGCTGTCGATCATAGGTCCCTGTGACGATCTTCCGGCCCAGCACATCGAGGAGTCCATGCGTGAGATTGCGACCGAGTGCATTGCGAGGCTCCATGCAATCAACCGGCGAACGGGGGCAAGGCGATCCCCCGCGAACCCGACTCGACTTCGAACAGTGCTCCGGCAAGTGGGTCGCTTTCCACTCCAACGGCAGCCGAAGTCACGAACATCCGGTCCAAGGTCCGCCCTGCGAATGCACAACTGGTGATCTGGGCTGCGGGGAGCGCAATCGACCGGTCGAGTCGCCCATCGGGTGAGAAGCGGCTGACTCGACCGCCGCCCCAATGCGCGATCCAGATTCCGCCATCGGCGTCCGCGCACATGCCATCGGGATAACCCCAGGATTCCAGGAATTGCAGGAAAACCCGCTTGTTGCGCAGGGCGCCGGCGTCGGTCAGATCGAAGGCGTAGACGGTCCGCGCGAGGGAGTCGGTGTGATAAAGCGTGGTTCCATCGGGACTGAAGGTTGGGCCGTTGGTCACGCGGTAACCGTCGTCATGGCGTGACCACTGCAGGTTCGCGTCCAAGCGATAAAGTGCACCCGACGCGGCGATCTCGCCATCGTCCATGGTTCCGGCCCAGATCCTCCCGTCGCGGTCGACCTTGGCATCGTTCAGACGGTTGTCGGGACGATCCGGTTCCGGATGGCCGATGCGTTCGATGCGCAGGGTGTCGATGTCCAGCCGGGCGAAGCCGCTCTTCAAGCCGACGATGAACCGATCGTCGCCGGCACATTCGATCGCCCAGCCGATCTTCTCCGGCATGTCCCAGGTCGAGACAACCCCGTCATCCAGATTCAGCGACCGGAGCGCGGGTGCGAGAATATCCACCCAGAAAAGAGCGCGACGCCGTGCCGACCAGGCCGGACCTTCGCCGAGTAAATCGCGCGTCGCGCGGTCAATGACACGATAACCGCCGGCGCTGCTCATCGGACACCCGGAGTGGATTTAAGTGATAAGTCATATAATATCAAAATCTGATCCGGGGAGGCCTCATCGCGAAGCTCTTGTCGTTCGTCGCCGCGCTATTCGTCTGTGTCGCGGTCGCACCCGCCGCAACCGTGCACGATCTGCGTACGGACTCCCAGGTTCAGCCGGTCGGCATCGACTCGGCCCGGCCGGAACTCGGTTGGCGCATCGATTCCACCGTGCGAGGTTACCGCCAGTCGGCTTACCAGGTGCTCGTAGCCTCGGGCCCGAAGCTCTTGGCCGCCGACCATGGCGATGTCTGGAATAGCGGCAAGGTCGTTTCCGCGGCAAGCGCGCATGTTATCGTTGCCGGCGCGCCGCTTCAGTCGCGTGCCGAATACTATTGGAAGGTTCGCATCTGGGATTCCCGCGACCGGCCTTCCGCCTGGAGTTCGCCGGCGGCTTGGCGCATGGGCTTGTTGATGGCGCGTGACTGGACGGCGCACTGGATCACGCCGTCGCGCTGGTACACCCGACCCAGCATGCGCGCCCCGGGTCTGATCGTCACGCCTGGCGGCTGGGCCGACGTGGATCTCGGCGCGGTGCTGCCGATCGATTCGATCAAGCTGTTCTTTACCGATCGTGGCAGGCTGCCCAAACGATTCAAGATCCTTGCGGCGGATGATCAAGAATTTACGGCTCCTACCGTCCTCGTCGATCGATCCGCAGCGGATTACCAGCCCGACGGCAACGGCTCGCAGGAGTTCGCCGTACATGGCATCAGCGCCCGTCGGATCCGCTTCTGGGTTCTGGATCCGACGGCTCCCGATGGCGGAATCGAGCAGCCTGTCCTGACGGCTCCGATCGATCCGGGTGCCCGCGGTGTCGCTTCGATACGCCAGATCGAAGTGTTCTCTCATGGCCGCAACGTCGCGCTGATGCGCCCCACGCGTGAGCGCGGCACGCAGTGGAATGCCGGTCACGCCGCGGCGATGGTGGATGGCATGCCCTCGGGGGGCGATTCCGACGCCGTGCCCGCCGACGCATGCCCGATCGAGACCGCGCCGTTGTTGCGCAAAGCATTCACCGTCTCGCTGCCCATCAAGCGCGCGACGGTTTATGTCGCCGCACTCGGCATGGCGGACGTGACCCTGAATGGCATCCGCGTCACCGATGAGGTGTTGGGACCGCCATTCACCGATTACACCAAGCGCGTGGTCTATGTCACTCGTGACGTGAGCCGCCTCGTAAAGCCGGGAGCCAATGTCATCGGCGTGACCCTGGGTAACGGGTTCTTCAGCCCGCCCACGCGCGGCTTCGGTGAACGACACGGCGGCGATGGGCCGCCCCGGGTGCTGGTGCAAACCGAGATCGAATTCGCCGATGGTACGCGTCAGGTGGTCGATTCCGATGAGTCCTGGAAATGGTCGCGCAGCGATATTGCGTATAACGATCTTTTCGACGGATATGTCGAGAACCGCGCCGAGTCCCAGCCAGGCTGGGACGCTCCGGGCTTTGATGACACGCAGTGGCGGGGCGTTGCGGTCACCGACTCGCTGGGGGGCAAGCTCGAGGCGCCGATGGGCCCGCCGATTCGCATTCTCGGTGAACTGAAACCTCAGCGTGTCGAAGGCAATCACGCCTACTTCGACCACTTGAGCACGGGGTGGCCGGAGGTGCGAGTCACTGGTCACGCCGGCCAGAGAATCACCCTGCTCGGCCACACCCGGAGCTATGACGCGCCGCCTCTGAGCTTTTTATTGGCGGCGGATGGCCCCACCGTGCTGCGGCCCCGTTTCATGGTGTTGTCCGGTCCGCTGGACCTCGAGGTTCAGGGCATGACGGGGTCGTTAGCCCGGGGCGATGTCAAAATTCTCCTGGTGCATGCGGACGTCGCGCGCAGCAGCACGTTCGAATCGTCCAATGCCTGGTTGAATGAACTGTACGACGTCGACTTACGCACCCAGTTGAATTACGTCGGGGACCAGCCAATGGATCCCATGCGCGAGAAGCAGGGCTGGACCCAGGATGCGCAAAATATGTTTGAAACGGCCGCGTATCTGACGGACGCCGCGGGCCTCTATCGCAAGTGGTGGCATGACTTCGCGGACAATCAGGATGAATCCGGTTACTTGGGCTCGATCGCGCCGCTCGTCGGCCGACAGGCCTACGACTGGAACTCGCCCTGGTGGAGTGGCGTGATCGTCTTGCTGCCCTGGCAGCACTACCAATTCCATGGTGATCGTCGGATTCTGGAGGAGAGCTACGACGCCATGCGGCGCTACCTCGATTTCCTGGGTCGACTGACCGCCGCTGACTCGGTGCGCAGTTGGGGTGACTACCCGTACCTGAATCTGGGGAATCCTCAGGCCGCGGTGGCGAGGCAAGGGATCTTGAGTTGGCTGGGTGCCGGCGACTGGCATACTCCTTACGGCGATCGCGACGCGGTCCCCGCGCCGCTGCTCGACATGCCCGCTTGGATTTATTACGCGAACATCGTCAGCCGGTCGGCGGCCATCCTCGGCAAGCGGGAGGATGCGAGGCGATATACCGCCCTCGCGGAAAAACTCCGGGATCGCTTCAATGCCGGCTTTCTCGCCGCGTCCAGCGGCTTATACGGCAATCAGCCCGACGTCGAAACCACACAGGCTTTGCCGCTGGCCTTGGATGTCGTGCCGTCGGACCTGCGGACCCTGACCCATGCACGATTGATCGAGGCGATTCATGCGCGGCGAGATCATCAGAGCACGGGTTTCGTCGGGTTGCCGTGGCTCTTGCATGTCTTGACGGATTTCCGTGACACGCAGCTTGCCAACAAAATCGTGAATCAAACCGATTTCCCGGGCTGGAAAACCCTGATACAGGATGGGGTGTTTGCCGAGACCTGGGACGGAGGCAATGCACAGATGCCCTCCTGTGGGGGTGCGGTCGGATTATGGCTGCACGAGGCCGTGCTCGGGATTCGTCCCGATTCCACCGGCCCGGGTTTCCAGAAGTTTTTCATCGCGCCACAGCCCGACCCGGCCACCGGTCTGCGCTGGGCCCGCGGTAGCTATGACTCGGCCTACGGGACCATCGTCAGTGATTGGAAAATCGAGGGCGACCGGTTCACGCTTCGCGCCGTAGTACCGGCCAACAGCAGCGCGACGATCGCAATTCCCCACACCCGCGCAGACACGGTCATGGAGTCGGGAAACCCTGCGGGGAGGGCTGAGGGCGTCAGCTTCTTACGCCAGGATGGCGACACGGCGGTATTCGAGGTCGGCGCGGGCGAGTACCTCTTTACGGCTGCCTGGCTCGCCGGCTGATGCCAAGATGGACCCGGATGATCGGCGTCAAGCGTCAACTCTCGGACCACATGCGCAAGAGATTGTTGCGGGCGACTTCGAAGCGCATGCGATTCTCCCAGCTCATGTGGGCGCCCTCGAGCGCGGCGATTTCGTTCAATTCATAGATCTGCGTGCGTTTGTATTCATCGGCGATGATGCTTTCGATGAAGACGATGGATACGAGTCGACTGCCCCGGGTGACCTCGCTCACTTCATGCAGTTTCGTCGAGGGGTAGACGACGGCATCGCCGGCAGAACCTTTGAAACTGAGTTGTCGGTTGCCGAGATAAACCAACAATTCTCCGCCCTCATAGCTGTCGGGATCCGCAATGAAAATCGTCGCGGACAGATCCGTGCGCAGCAGCCCGCTCGGTGCGACCGGCAAATAGGGGGAATCCGGATGGGCGCCGTAGCTCATCCCCACGTCGTAGCGCGACAGGAGCGGCTCCGACAGGCGTTTTGGAAACGCAAACTCGCGGAATTCGCGCGAGCGAGCAAGCGCGTCCGTCACGATCTTCACCGATTCGGCGTAGCGCTGATCGGCGCCGCGCGCTGCTTGTAAGTTGTTCTTCGTCGGGTTCGATTGATTCGACACGCGGCCAGCGACGAATTGCATGCTTCCGGCGAGCGCCCGCATGCGCTCCACTTCCGCAGGCGCCAGCAAAGACTTTATTTCTTGAAACATCGATCCCCCATGCAGCCCACCCAGACGCAAAGCGTCAGAAATTCGCACGTGCATATTGACTGGAATTAATAAATTCTATTAAACTTTACTGAAATATTAGTAAAGTTAGCTGAAATATTCAAAAATGCAGCTAATTAGACGGGTTGTGGCTGGATTCAACTGACAATGGGAGAAAAACAATGAAATTTTCCAATGCGTCCTCGCGGGTTCTGGCGAATGCTGTGCGAGTCGCGCTTGCCGTATCCGCCGGCGCCATGATGGCGCCTTCGCTGGGGCTTGCGCAGGCCGCGGCTACGACCGGTCCCACTGCGGCGCCGGGCACTGCGAACAGCGACGACCAATTGCAAGAGGTGGTGGTCACCGGCCTCCGTGCGAGCATCGAGAACGCCCAGAACATCAAGCGCTACTCCGGCGAAGTCGTCGAGGCGGTCACGATGGAGGACCTCGGCAAGTTCACCGACGTCTCGGTCTCCGATACGCTGACGCGTGTTCCCGGCGTGCAAATCGATCGCGATGACCAAGGTATTTCGGGCGATCGGGCCAGCATTCGCGGACTCGGGCCGTCCTACGTGCAGGTCACCGTCAACGGCCGCGTCCCCTTGACCGGCGGCAGCGAGGGAATCAACGACTTCCGCGAGATCAACCTCGACATCGTGCCGACGCAAGTGCTTTCCGGCCTGCTCGTCTACAAGACGCCGAGCGCCGAATTGGTCGAGCCGGGCCTCGCCGGCGCCATCGAATTGCAAACCCTGCGGCCGCTGGACTACAAGGCACCGAATGGCCAGAACTACTACGGCAGCGTCGGGATCGATGAGCAGTACGACACCGAAGCCAAGTCCTATGCGCCGCGTTTCAGCGCCGTCCTCGGCGGCAAGTTGTTCGACGACACGCTGGGTGCTTACGCCTCCTTTTTCAAGACCGACCCCAGGATCCGGGTCGACGAAACCTTTGCCCGATTCGAGACCGACAATCTGTCTTTCGATCCGAACGACACCGGACATGCGACCCAGGTTCTCGATGATGTGGTGGTTCCGTCGCGCATCACCGAACAGGAAGGACTCGGCGTCGATCACCGGCTCGGTCTCACGGGAGGCTTGCAGTACAAGCCCAACGAACACCTCGATGTGAACGTGGACTACGAGTTGATGCGCCGCGATGACGATCAAGTCCAGGACTATGCCGACCTCTGGTTCAACGGCGGCGCGGGTGGTACCTCGATTTACAACGCGGTCGCACTGCCCGGCGGCTTCACGGTGCAAAACGGCTACCTCACGGGCTTCAACACAAACAAGTTGTACTACCCGGGGTCCACGGCTGCGGTGACACCGGAGTATCAGCCCTATCCGCTGTATTTCTTCAACGACCAACAGTCGACCGTCGGTGGCATCAACGTGGTCTATTCCGGCGATGGCTGGAAGGCGAAGTTCGATTGGGGTCATGCCACGTCCGAGTTTCGTCAGGACCTGCGCGCTTTCATCGGTCAGGGGGTCCTCGGCGAACCCGGCCTGGCGTTCAATGGCGCGACGACGATCCCGACCTTCACCGGCTTCACGAACAATGGCCAGCCGCCCGGAGCGGTTTCCGCCCTGTTCGAAAACGAGAATCTCTACAAATCGGACGATAACTCCTTCAAGCTCGATTTCCAGTTCGACGTCGATCCATCGTGGGTCTTGAAGACCGGTGCCCGGTATCAGGTTACGAACTTGAGTGTCGGTGCGACCGAATACTTGCCCGGTTTGGTGTCCGGTATTCCGGGCGTGCCCGCGTCCGAGCAAGCTGCCGTCACCGCGGCTCTGTATCCCAACGGGAACACGAACTTCATCAATTCGTCGTTCGGTATTCCCTTGCTCTCGCAAAGCTACGCCGCCGGCCAGGCGCTGTTTCCGGGCGCCATCCCCAACTATTCGTCGCCGTACGCCACCCCGAGCCCGTCGTCCGACTGGTTCGCATACGAGCGCACCTCGGCGTTCTACGTCCAGGGTGATTACAAGTCGGAGTTGTTCGGTGTGCCGGTCACGGGCAATGCCGGTGTCCGGGCCGTCTACACGAATCTCGAATCCGGTGCCAATGAGTCGGTCACGACGACCAACTACATTGGCGCCCAGCTGTCATCGACGGAGGTCCCGGCCGTGGAGACCAACAGTTATTGGCGCTTCCTGCCCGCAGGCAACCTCAATTTCCATCTGCGCGATGACTTGGATCTACGCTTGGGCGCGGGGGAAGTCATGTCCCGTCCGGAATACAATCTCACGACGCCGCAGAACTCCCTGGGTCTGACTCCTTCGACCAATGTTTATTCGGGAACCATCGGCGATACGAAGCTCAAACCGATGACGGCCTGGGTCTTCGACATCACCACCGAGTACTACACGGCCAGCCATGGCGCCGTCTACGGCAGCTTGTTCTACAAGAAGATCAAGGACTTCGTGATCGATGCCACCAGTAACAACGTCTCCGTACCCGGCTTCACCGAGCTTTTCACCGTGAACGGTCCGGTCAACGCGCCCGGTGGCTTCGCAGAAGGCTTCGAGGCCGGCGTCAACCAGCCGTTCACTTTCCTGCCTTCACCGTTCGACGGCTTCGGGGTTCAGGCCAATTACACGTACGTGGATTCCGCGTTGGACACCAAAGGCATTGTGCCGGTGGCTTCCTCGACGAGTTCCGAAGCGCTCAACGGCGGATTTCCGGGCAGTTCGCGCGACAACGTCAACGGCGTGTTCTACTACGAGAAGTACGGCGCGAGCGTGCGGGTCGCCTACAACTATCGCAGCAGCTACTTCGAGAATTTCGGCGGCAGCGGCGATCGCACCGCGGAACCCACGTGGACGGCCGCTGCGAGCCAGGTGGATCTGACCGCATCGTATGCGATCAACCGCCACTTATCGTTCACGTTCACCGGTGTCAACCTCAATGGTTCGGTTCGTCGCGACTACATCGAAAGTACGAACGTGTTTCGCTCGTTCGTCGAGCGTCCGACCACGTATATCGTCGGTGTACGCGGGACTTTGTAACCCGCGCAGCCGACGCATGGCGCGACGAGGACCGACGCGCCATGCGTGAGGCCGGAATCAAACGCGAAGTTTTTGGCGAGTTGCCGGGCGGCCGAGAGGTCGCCCGGTTCACACTGGCGAATCAACGCGGCATGGAGGTCGATATCCTGACCTACGGTGGCATCGTGACGCGCCTGACGGCCCCCGACGCCCAAGGACGCCATGCGGATGTCGTTCTCGGTCATCGAACATTGGCGGAATATCTCGCCAATTCCCAGTACTTCGGCTGCCTGATCGGCCGCACTGCCAACCGCATCCGCAATGGCCGTTTGCTGGTCGACGGCGTCGAATGTTCGCTCGCGACCAACAACGGTGCCCATTCGCTGCACGGTGGCGTGCGCGGATTCGACAAAGTGTTGTGGAGCGACGCCGCGGCCGACGTGACCGCCGCGGGGCCGACGCTCCGGCTCGAGTATGTCAGCCGCGCTGGTGAAGAAGGTTATCCCGGGACGCTGTCGGTGAGCGCCGTCTTCACGCTGACGGCGGATGACAGTCTGCGGCTGGACTTCACGGCGACCACCGACCGGCCCACCGTCGTCAATCTCACGCAGCACAGCTATTTCAATCTCAGCGGGGCGTCCGATGTGCTCGGGCACGTACTGCACATCCCCGCACAGCGATTCACCGCGACCGATCAGGCGCAAATACCCACCGGCGAGTTGCGCTCCGTGAGCGGCAGCCCGTTCGATTTTCGGGTGCCGCGAGAAATTGGCGAGCGCATCGGTGCAGACGATGAGCAGCTGCGGATTGGCAACGGCTACGATCACAACTGGGTGATCGACAAGCCTCCGGGGGAGCTCGGACTCGTGGCATCCGCGTTCGAACCCACTTCCGGGCGACGCTTGCAGGTGCTCTCGACCGCGCCGGGGTTGCAATTCTATTCCGGTAACTCACTGGACGGGAGCCTGCGCGGTAAGGACGGTCGATCGTATGTGTTTCGCTCCGGTTTTTGTCTGGAGCCCCAGGGCTTTCCCGACGCACCCAATCATGCCGCCTTCCCGTCGGTGCTCTTGCGACCTGGCGAGTCCTATCGAAACACGATCATCCACCGGTTCTCGAGCCGGTGAGGGACGGGGATCTCATGCAACACGCAGCCGACCTGGGTGACCGATTGGAAAAATGCTACTCCGGTGCGGTCTACGATGTGTTGCGGGCCTCGGGCCTCCCCGATCAGGTGTTGCCGACGACGCTTCGGCCGCTGGATCCCGCCAGAGTGCTGGCCGGAGAGGTCTTTACGGTGAGCGGTCATGTCGATTTGACGCTCGATCCGCACGCCACCTTGCTGGCGTGGACGGAGCTGCTCTCCCAGGCGCCGCGCAACAGTGTCGTCATCTGTCAGCCGAACGATTCCACGCTCGCGCACATGGGTGAACTGTCCAGCGAAACGCTGACGCTTCGCGGTGTGCGTGGCTACATCGTCGACGGCGGCTGCCGCGACAGCGCATTGATCCTTCGCACGGGCTTTCCCGTCTGGTGCCGCTATTTCACACCCCGTGATGTCGTGGGTCGTTGGGTCCCCGATGCGACCGGTGATCCGATCGAGATCGGCGGCGTCGCGATCGAGACCGGTGACTATGTGCTCGCCGATCGCGACGGCATCGTGATCATTCCCGGCGACATCGCAGCGGACGTGACGGAAAAAGTCGAGCAGGTGCTGGCCACTGAAAACAAAGTGCGGACCGCCATTCTGCAAGGGATCGACCCGGTAGAGGCCTATCTGCGGCATGGGAAGTTTTGAGTCACGCCGGCTCCGCATAACGTCACAACCTCTTCATGTCGATCGGTACAAAGCGATGGAGGTGGGGCGCTCTCGGGGTATTGGCCCTTGGTTCGCTGTCGTTACCCGCTCAGGCTCAGTGGGCGCGTAAGCCCGACATGCCGAGCGGATCTTCGATATCGCACTTGGTCGAGAATTTCTCGAGGAAGGACTGGGACGAGAGCAACTTTGCGCCGGCTGAAGACGTGGCGCGGTTTCAAGACCTGCGCTTCGGCTTGCTCGTGTCCTTTGGCATTACCACGCGTTACAAAGCCGAATTGTCGTGGGGAACGATCGACAAGGCGCATCGCAGGATGCCCGATGGGGACGCGCTCGCCGATGGTATACACACGCCGACCGAGCCGTGGGTGCATTGGGCGCAAGATCTGAAACTTCAGGATTTCAATGCGGACCGGTGGGTGAGGCAAGCGCAGGAAGCAGGTTTCAAATACATCATTTTTACCGCGAAACATCACGAAGGATTTCACTTCTGGGACACGCAACTGAGCGACTTCAAGGTGACGAAATCGCCCTATGGGCGCGACATGCTCGGGGAATTGATCGCCGCCGCCCACCGTGCAGGGATGCCCGTCGGCCTCTATTACTCGCAACGCGACTGGTACCGTCCCAGCTACCAACCCACCGGGTTCGGCAAGGACGGTCAGCAACAAGGGCCGGAGCACCGGAAGTATATCGATTATCAGTTCAGCGCCGTCCGCGAACTGCTCACCCACTATGGAAGGATCGACATCTTCTGGTGGGACGCGCTGTGGTGGGGTGGAATGTTCAACAAGGACATGTGGGATGCAGAGCGCCTGACGCGCGAGGTTCGCAGGCTACAGCCGCACATCGTCATGAACAATCGCGCGTCGGTTCCCGGCGATTTCGATACGCCGGAACAGCGGCTGGGCGGATTTCAGGATTGGCGCCCGTTCGAGGCGGCAGTTTCTTTGGAGGACACGTGGTCTTACACGGGCAGCGCGCATAAGTCAGCCGGCGAAGTCATTTCGCTGCTGGTCAGTTCGGCCGAAAACAACGGCAACTTGCTGCTGTCGATTGGCCCGCATTGGTCCGGCGATTTCGATCCAGCCGAAGTGGCGACCTTGAGGCAGGTTGGACAATGGCTGACCCGCAACGGCGCGGCGATTTACGGCACGCGAGGCGGTCCCTGGAAAGCCCATCCCTGGGGAGGGTCAACCTATCGCGGCGCGACGGCCTACGTTCATGCCCATGCCATCTCCGGAGAAAAGATCGAAATGCAGATGCCCAAGGCCAAGCGCATTCGTTCCGTGCGACTGTTGAACTGCGCCGCGACTGGTGCCGGATCGGACGGTCATCTGGGTTATCGAATCAAAGATGGCATGCTCGCGATCCAAGTTCCCGCAGCCCGCCAGGACAAGCTCGATACGATCATTGCGATACAGTTTTATCAGGATCTCGATGACGTGGCACCGATCGCCTATGAAGTCGGTGATCATGGGCTTGCGGGTGTCGGCGCTGCGCCATCTCCGTTCGACAATGAGATTATCTACGGTCCTCGGGTGCAATCGGGCGTGTCCGTGCAGGCGAGTTCGCCGGCGGAAATCGACATCGCACTGGATCGCTCTCGCTATGTGACGGGAATTGACCTTGCGGCGAATTCGCAGGGTGCCCCGCTGCAACTCGATGGCTCGGTCGACGGCAAGACGTGGACCATGCTCTGGCATTCCCCGGTGGGCGGCCAGGACTCCGCGTGGGACATTGGCGTCAACAGCTTCAACGCCGGCGCGGAAACTCCCGGTCGCATGCTGCGCTTGCTTCGGATCCGCGTGCAGGGAGCGGAGCCCAAAGTGCTCGAATTACGGCGTTTCCGTATCTGGGCTAAGGAACGGAAATAGGTCTCTGAACAGCCCTCTCGTTGACATCAATCGACCTGCGTCGGTCACTGCGTAGCCGCGCCCCGGGCCGTCATGGCAATATAAATCCCATAGAGCGCCAAGACGGTGAAACAGCCGGCAGGCACGTAGAGGGCCAAGCGAATGAGGTGGGTACGATCGGAAACGAAACCCATCAGGGGCGTGAGGACCGCGCCGCCGATGATGCTCATGACCAGCAGCGAGGAAGCGGATTTCGTCAGTCGGCCCAGTCCTTCGAGTGAAACGGCGAAGATCGTCGGATACATCACCGACATGAAGATCGAGGTACCGACGAGACACCAGAGTCCGACCCCGCCGCCCACGGCGGCCGCCGCGACCGAAAGTGCGATATTCATCACCGCGAAGCTCGTGAGTACCCAAATGGGGGGAATGAAGCGCATCAGCCACGTGCCCGCAAATCGGCCGATCGTGAACGCCACATAGTTGTAGATCAGAAAAATGACAGCCGCCTTGTCCGTGCGACTCGTCTCCGCTTCGGCGTACTTGATCGTGTAACTCCACACGCCGACCTGGGCGCCTACATAGAAGAATTGCGCCGCCACGCCGAGCAGGAATCGGTTCTTCGCGAACAGCGCCCTCACGGAATCGACGAATCCGGGTTCCTCGTCGGTGGCGCCGGCGGTCGACGCCGTGGGGAAACGGGTCAGCATGATCCACAATGCCAACAGCAAGACGACGCCACCGATGACGAGGTAGGGCAATTGCACGGCGTGGGTCTCGCGAACGTAGAACGCCTGGCGTGCCAGGGGTGTCTCGTCGATCGAGTGCGATTGAGCGAGTTCGAGGCCGGACAAAATGAACCGTTGCCCGATCCAAATGCCCACGAGACATCCCAGAGGATTGAAGGCTTGGGCGAAATTGAGCCTGAGGGCTGCACGTTGCGGGTCTCCGAGGATGGTCATCAGCGGGTTGGCCGAGGTTTCCAGAAAGGCGAGTCCCGCAGCGAGGATGAACAGGGCAGCCAGAAACGGGGTATACCGGAGAAGAGCGGCGGCCGGGTAAAAAGCGAAGGCGCCGAAGGCGAACAGCACCAGTCCGAGGACGATGGCGAATTTATAGCCGAGACGCTGCATGACGGCGGCCGCGGGAATCGCGAAGAAGAAATATCCGGCATAAAAAGCCGACTGCACGAAACCAGATTCGAGATCGGATAGTTCGAACGACTTCTTGAATTGCGGGATCAGAACGTCGTTCAGCGCATTCGCAATCCCCCAAAAGAAGAAAAGACTGGTGATGAGCATCAAGGCAATGACGCCCGAACGTGCCTCGCCTTGATCGGCAGACTGGATTTTCACCTTTTTTGATATCCCCCTGGAGCCGGCGAGCGCGACCTGAGATATTAAACAATTAAATTGATATGTCTATAAGTGAACTGCGGCTGCCCTACGGGGTGAGAACGATCCAGCGTTCCCGCTGGTTTCTCTGGACCCGCAAATGGATGGAGCCCAGCCACTTTTTCGCCTGAAAGGCGGCCGCCAAGTCAGGAAGCTTTTCGATCTTCGAAACGGGTGAAGTGCCCTGATCGTTCTCGACACCGATGATGACGTCCCCGGCCGCGAGACCGCCGAGCTCGGCCGGTGAGCCCGCATCGACATGGAGGACCAGGACGCCGCTCGCTTCCCCCAAGCCCGCCGCGGACTGTTCGCCGAGAGTTTCCACCGACTTGACCGTGGCGCCCAGAAACAGCGTCGTCGCGCCCATTTGAAATTTGGTGCTGATCAAGCCCGGAACGGGTGCGGCTCGCGCGATTCGGCGCAGGCGATTCGATGTAATGCCGAAATTCATCGCAAAGTTCTGGAACCCGACCGCGCGCGTCTGTGCGTCTGGCAGCACCCGGAAGTTCCCGGTGGCGGCGGATACGAACCTCAGCGGGTCGAACAGCGAATGCGCATCGGTGCCACCGTGTTGCGCCTCGTCCAGACCTGCGCGAGTCAAGAACAAGTTTCCATCGATGGTGTTGCCCCAATGGGTCATGAGTATCGGCTGATACGCGGACGAGACGATGTTGTGGGCGAAGACATCGTCGCTATTCGCCAGCCAGACATGGGGATGAAAACTATTGTTGATGATCAGATTGTTGTAGACGATCCGCCGATAACCCTCCCGCAATTTGAGTCCGCCCGACAGCAGTAAATTGTCGAAGATTCGATAATTCGTCGCGCCATCGTCCAGATCGATGTCCCAGCCGTGATCCGACTGGAACCGGTTGTTGCGTATCACGGTCGGCGCCGTGGCATCGAGAAATGGCAGTGTCGCGTCGCTCGCGACGACCTCGTCGATTTCGCCACGATCTGAACGCCAGTAACGGTCTCGCCCCCAGGCGTTGAAGGCCCCGTGGTCCGAGGTGGCGAGGACCGTGTCGAACACATCGTTGAATTCAACCGAATGGCCACCCCACGTTCCATCCCCGATGTTGATGCCCGCACGCGGTACCGAATAAATGGTGTTGTGGGAAATCGTGATGTGCATGGACATCGAGACCTCCACGCCAGCCGCCTGGAGGTCGCTCGTGCCGATGTCGTGAATGAGATTATCGCGGGCAGCCGAGTCCCGAGGGTAGTCTTCCGATGCCGGCCCCGGTGTCCGGTCGAGTCGGTCGAGCGGGGTCGACGCGTAGGGGTCGAACAGCGGGTCCCGGACCGCTCGCGGTGATCCGACGAAGCTGATCGCGGTTCCGCCCAGATTCTGAAAGACGTTGCCGCTGATCAGAATTCGCCGTGCGTGGCCACTGACGAATACTCCCTGCCCGCCGAGATCATGGAAGTCGGAGTCCCTGATGCGGACGTTCTCCGCATTTTCGATGAACACGGCGCCCTTGCGTGCGATTTTCCAGTCGCTACGCAAGAGAGGCTCCGAGGCTTCGAGAATGGTGTCCCGAGCGCGATCGAACACGAGTCCGCTCACCAGGAAATCATGAGCGGGTCGAGTGGCGCTGCCGACGAAACACAGAATGGAGTCTGCGGTCGTGACTTCGACTTTCGCGCGGCGAAGGTCGATCCCCGGGGACGGCTTGTAGTAGAGCAGCCGTTCACGTCGATCGAAGAACCACTCGCCGGGAGAGTCCAATTCCTCGAACAAACCTTCCACCATGCGATACAGCGGATGCGGCCCGTCATTGGGCGGCGTGGCGCGATTATTCGCCAATGCTTCCCCGAGCCGAACCGTCCCATCGGCGTTCAGACCGCTGATCGGAAATACGACACCACCCCAGCGGGCGTTATGCACCGCCCTCACGACCCCGTCCTCGGGATGCTGCCATTTCGCGGCGCGGGACGCGGAAAGAGCGTCGGCGGAAAATCCGCCGAGAGGCAGGCTGGACGAGACGAAATTGGGATATCTCGCCAGGATTTCTCGTCGACCCTGCACCCAAAGCTGATCGAAACCATCGCTGTCCAAATGGGCCTCCCAGATTCCATCTCTGAAAGGTGCCCAGACAGGGAAGATTTCGGTCGACCCGCGCAGCTCCGATTTCCTGCCGGGCCGCGCTGAAATGACCGTGGGATGCGCCGGTGTACCGGACAGTTCAGGTCCGAACACGATAGGCGCCTGAATGTATTGAACGCCTGGTTCGAGCGTGAATCTCAAGGGTGCGGAGGGATCCTGACTGCGAATTGCCCGCGCGAACTCGACTGCGGCATTCAACGCCGAAAAGTGTCGGCGCCACCTCTGGTCGTGCGGTCCAATGTCGAGCGTGACGCCACCGTTGGCCGAAGCCGCGATCTCCCGATTCGGCATCGCTTCACGGCCGTCCGAGTTCGTGGACCCGACCAGTACAAGGAGGGCGGCAGCGACCCAGACCTGCCGCGTCACGTCAGGCTCGATGATCGCCGGGCAAGAGTCCGCTGGATATCTCGCCGGCGGTGCGAACGAGATGCTCCGCCGAGTCCTGCAACGATCGGGTCGGCACGGTCGAATTCAGGAACGGAACCGTCAGAGCGGCCGCGGCAATATCATTCCGCAGGATCGGGGCAGAGAGGTCGGTGACACCGGTCACGAACTCACTGGCTTGTCGCCCATGGCCCTTCCTGCGAATCCGTTCGGCCTTGGCACGAAAGTCGGACAATTCCTTCTTCGCGGGCCGGGGTCGCAGCTGCGCTTCCCACCGCCGGCGGATGATGTCGGGTTGAAACGCATACAGCAGCGCGCCGGAGAGGGCATGCGTCAAGGGTCGCCGGTAGCCGATGCGCACCGAGAACCCGATGAGTTCGCTCGACTCCATCCGGGCCACGACCACGATCTGACCGAGGGAATACAGAGCGAGATGGCAGGATTGGCCTATGTCCAGAGAGAGCTGGCGCATGTGAGGTAGGGCGACTTCGATCAGCGTCTTCACGGCCGGCTGAACCATCCCGAGCGAGAACAGCCGCCCGGAAAGTCGATAGCCGCTCGAGTCCGGCACCTGCTCGACGAAGCCGCGCCGGTCGAGGACTTGAATCATGCGAAACAGTTCACCGGTGGAGCGATCGAGCTTTTGGGCTATCACCGACACGGTCAGTGGCTCAGGCTCGGCCACCAACAACTCGAGTATGTCCAGGCCCTTCTCGAGAGCCGGCGCGCGATAGCGGGGATTCGTCAAGGCTCCCGCGTTCCCGCGTGCTCGGCGAGATGGAAGATTCGGTTCAGCGACGACCACTTCTCGCCGGTGTTGGCATCCCGAAGTCGCTTCTGGAACCGGTCCATGAGAAGTTCCCAGCGTTCGTTCTCCACGGTCAAGGATGGGTTTGCGATGGCGCGCGGGAAATCCTCCGCCGCTTCGAGGATCATGAACAAGCGGTCCTCGCGCTGCCAGATTTCCATCGCCTCGACGCCTTGAGCGCGAATGCGGTCGATGACGGCGGGCCATACGGCACCCGGTTCGTGCATCCGCACGTACTCCTCGATCAGCGCCCGATCATCGACCAAATCCAGGGCGAAGCATAAACGGAGGGTCATGGTCACGCGACATCCCAGGCTGGACAAACTGCATGATACCTATAAAATGGCGTTTCACCAGCAAAATGTCCTCTTTAAATGGCTGACCTGAAACTACTGCGCCTGGATCCTCTGGACAACGTCCTCGTGACGATTCAAACCTTGGAGGCGGGCGATCGCGTGAGCATCGACGGCCGGGAAATCACGATACCCGCAAGGCTCACGCTGGGCCATAAGCTTGCGGCACGCGATATCCGCAACGGGGAGAAGATTCTCAAGTACCACATGCCGATTGGCTCGGCGACGCGTGACATCGCGGTCGGCGAGCACGTGCACCTGCACAACATGAAGAGCGACTACATCGATACGGTGGCGCAGCTCGCGCGGCACTCGTTAGGACAGTCACCATGATCATCACTGAGCAGGCCTACCTGCGGTCCGACGGGCGTAAAGGGATTCGCAATCACTTGCTCGTGGCCTACCTCGTCGAGTGCGCCCACCACGTCGCGCGGGAGATCGTCTATCCCTACCGTGAGGCCGGGGTCGAACTCATCGGCTTCGGCGGGTGCTACCCGAACGCGTATGCCGCGAAGATGATGCGGCAACTGTGCACGCATCCGAACGTGGGTGGCGTGCTGCTGCTGTCCCTGGGATGCGAGAGCTTCAAACGCACCGAGCTCAGCGATGCCATCGCCGCCTCCGGCAGACCGGTCGAGACCTTGGTCATCCAACAAAGCGGTGGTACGCGCAAGACGATCGAACAGGGCAGGGTGCTCGTACAGCAGCTGCTGCGGCAAATGGCCGACGTGCCGCGCGCGCCGCTCGAGATGCGCGAGTTCATCGTCGGCACGATTTGCGGCGGCAGCGATGCGACCAGTGGCATCACCGCCAATCCCGGCGTCGGCCGCGCCTTCGACCGCTTGGTCCGTGAGGGCGGCAGCGGCATCTTCGAGGAGACGAACGAGTTGATCGGCTGCGAGGCCGTCATGGCGGAACGCGCCGTGACGCCGGAACTGGGCACCATCCTTGGATCTGCTCTCGCCAAGGCGGCGGCCTATCACACGGTGCTGGGCCACGGCAGCTTCGCCAGCGGCAATGCCGAGGGCGGCCTCACGACGCAAGAGGAAAAAAGCATGGGCGCCTATGCGAAGAGCGGCGGCTCGCGTATCTCGGGGCTGTTGAAGCCCGGTGACGTGCCACCGGTCGGCGGGCTTTATCTGCTCGACGTCGTACCCGATGGGGAGGTCCGCTTCGGATTTCCCAACATCAACGATAATGCGGAGATTGCCGAACTGATCGCCTGCGGCGCGCACGTGATTCTGTTCACGACCGGGCGCGGCTCCGTCGTGGGGTCGGCGGTCTCGCCCGTGATCAAGGTCTGCGCCAATCCGGAGACGTATCGACGGCTCAGCGAGGACATGGATGTCGATGCCGGCAAGATTCTCGAGGGGCGCGGCACCTTGGATTCGGTAGGCGACGAGATCTTCGACTTGTCGCTCGCGGTCGCTCGCGGCGAAAAATCGAAGTCCGAAGCACTGATGCACCAGGAATTCGTCTTGACCTACAAGACCTTCGAGCCGATCGGACCGTCCTGTTTGCCGCGCGTTTGAATGCGAGCTCGAGCGCGCGCTGGCTTCCCATCCGCGTGAGACTCAAGCTTCAGGACGCGTGAGGCTCAAGTTTCAGGATATGGCCAACTCGCGCGCGTGAACACGCCGCCATCGACCCAGAGGGTTTGTCCGGTCACGAAAGCGGCAGCGGGACTTGCGAAGAACAGCACGACACCTGCCACGTCGGCGGGCGTGCCGACCCGGCGTAGCGGGGTGATCGGCGACCAGGCTGCGGCGTAGTCCGGCGCCTCGACGGCGGTGCGTTCGGTCGCGATGGCACCGGGTGCCACACAATTGACGGTGATGCCGAACGGACCCAATTCCACCGCTGCAACCTTGGTCAGTTGCTCGATCCCACCCTTCGAAGCGCTGTAATCGACCAAACGGGGGAAGGCGAGCTTGTTGCAACCCGAGCCGATGTTGACGATTGCGCCACCGCGACCCGCGACCTTCATCAGGCGGCCCGCCGCTTGAGTGTTCAAGAAACATCCCTTGAGGTTCGTGCGAATCACATCGTCCCATCGGTCCTCGTGCAGATCGAGCAGCGGGGACCAGGTCTGCACGCCGGCGTTGTTGACCAGCAGAGCCGGGGCGTCGCCGTGCCAGTCCGCAGCCTTGGAATAGAAGACATCGACGTCCGCCTTGACGCCCACATCGCATTCCAGGCCGAGCGTGCGAACTCCGGCCGCGGCGAGTTCGCGTTGCAGGCTTTCCGCAGCGGGGCGCGAGGCGCGATAGCTGAATGCGACGCAGTAGCCGGCATTTGCCAGCGCCGAGACGAGGTGGCGGCCGATCCCGGTGCTGCCACCGGTCACGATGGCCAACGGGGAACTCATCGGATGACCGCTCCGGCAGTGTCAGTTTGATTTATCATATATATCTTACTCTAGCTGAAAATCCCCGGTTGACAAAACTTTCACAGGAACCCGACATGACGACTCCGACCCCGCCGGCTTCTGCGCGCCGGCTACGCTCACGGGATTGGTTCGATCGGCCCGATCGTCCGGACATGACCGCGCTGTATCTCGAGCGCTATTTGAACTACGGGCTCACGGCCGACGAGCTGCGCTCCGGGCGCCCGATCATCGGCATCGCGCAGACGGGCAGCGACTTGTCACCTTGCAATCGTCACCACGTAGTTCTCGCCGAAAGGGTCCGGGAGGGTATTCGCACCGCCGGCGGTGTTGCCTTCGAATTTCCAGTGCATCCGATTTTCGAGAGCGGCAAGCGACCGACCGCCGCCCTCGATCGCAATCTCGCCTACCTGGGTCTCGTGGAGATTCTGTATGGCTATCCTTTGGACGGCGTCGTGCTGACGATCGGCTGCGACAAGACCACGCCGGCCTGTTTGATGGCCGCCGCCACGGTCGACATTCCGGCCATCGCGCTTTCCGTGGGTCCCATGTTGAACGGCTGGCATGCCGGCGAACGAACCGGGTCGGGTACGATCATTTGGAAGGCACGCCAGATGCTCTCCCAGGGCGAGATCGATTACGAGCAATTCATCGCCTTGGTCGCCTCGTCGGCGCCGTCGGTCGGCTATTGCAACACCATGGGTACCGCCAGCACGATGAACTCCCTGGCTGAGGCCTTGGGTATGCAACTGCCCGGCTCGGCGGCCATTCCGGCCCCTTATCGCGAGCGGGCGCAGATCGCTTACGAGACGGGCCGGCGCATCGTCGCGATGGTGCACGAAGATCTCAAGCCGTCGGACATCATGACCCGTGCAGCATTTCTCAACGCGATCGTCGTCAACACCGCCATCGGCGGTTCGACCAATGCGCCGATCCATCTGGCCGCCATCGCCCGTCACGTGGGCGTCGATCTGTCCCTGGACGATTGGTCCGCGGTGGGCGGGGACGTACCCCTGCTCGTGAACATGCAGCCGGCCGGCGCCTATTTGGGCGAGGACTATCACCATGCCGGCGGCGTGCCCGCCGTGGTCGGCGAGCTGATGACGGCGGGGCTCATCGATGAGTCCTGCGTCACCGCCAATGGCCGAACCATCGGCGAGAATTGCCGGGGTCGACGCAGCGAGTTGCCGGATGTGATTCGACCCATCGGTCAGCCGCTGATGGCGCGCGCGGGCTTCGGCGTCTTGCGTGGAAATCTATTCGACTCCGCCATCATCAAGACCAGTGTGATCGGGCCGGAGTTCCGCCAACGGTACCTGTCCAATCCACAAGATCCGGAGGCTTTCGAATGCACGGCCGTCGTGTTCGAAGGTCCCGAGGACTATCACGCGCGCATCGACGATCCGCTGTTGGGCGTCGACGAGTCCTCGATCCTGGTCATTCGCGGCGCCGGGCCGATCGGCTATCCGGGCGCGGCCGAAGTCGTCAACATGCGGCCCCCGGCTCATTTGGTCGAGCGCGGGATCACGGCGCTGCCTTGTATGGGCGACGGACGACAATCGGGCACGTCCGCCTCGCCGTCGATCCTCAACGCCTCGCCCGAAGCGGCCGCCGGAGGCAATCTCGCACTGCTCGCCACCGGTGACCGCGTACGGGTGGACCTGGGCCGCGGCCGTGTCGACGTCCTGCTCGAGGACGCGGAACTTGCGCGACGGCGTGCGGACCTCGATGCCCGGGGCGGGTTTGGCTATCCGGCCTCGCAGACCCCCTGGCAGGCCATGCAGCGGGCGACCGTTGGACAATTGGGCGAGGGGGCGGTCTTGGAACTCGCCGTCGATTACCAGCGGATCGTCGCCAAGCACGGCAATCCGCGGGACAGTCATTGAGCGCCGCGCGACGGTCCCTGAGCGTTAGTCAGCGCTGTAGTTCACTCTGCAGCTGCGCCGCGACCGGCTGCATTGGGTCGTTCGCGTAGTGCGCATCGAAGTCCGCGAGCAATTGCCGCGCCAGGCCGCGGTCGCCGGCGTCGCGCGCGAGGCGCACGAGCGCGAGTAGCTGGGCACTCGTTTGTGGCCGGAAAGCCGGATTGCGCGCGATCCGTTCGCGGACCAAGTCGACCGCTTGCCCGGTGGCGCGCGTTTCGATCAGGCGCGGCAAGCTCAACTGCGCCAGATAGTTGGCCAAGCGCTGATCGGCCTGGGCCGCGGCGCGCGCATACAGCCACCGACACTCGTCGACCGGTTGCCGCGACTCCGCAATGAGCTTGCGCACCGATTCGCGGGCATTCGTCCAAGCGCCGATGCGGACGTGGGCGAAAACCTGGTCCCACACTTTGTCGCGTTGCCTCTCGAGGTCCGCGGCGGCGCGCGCCGCCGTGCGCTCCGGGGACACCGCGACCTCGATACCCAATTCGTGGCGCTGCTCGTAGATCGAGCCGCCGATCAAGGCGAACGTCGTCAGCCACAAGTACATGAAGATCATCTGCTCGAATAGGGCGATCAAGCTGCCGTTGAACCCGAGGACCTCGTAGACCTGCCCGGGGATTAGGGAATCCGCATGCCAGAGTGAGGCAAAGAGATTCCCGGACGCTTGCACGATGAGCACGGCGAGAAACCAAACGGCGGCGATGCCGAACACGAGCAAGCTGTAGACGACCGGGATGCGCGTGATGATGGCGAACACCGCGCCCGGATGCAGGCCGTCGCTGAATCGTCCGCTCAACGCCATCGCCGCCACCATGGCCGGAACGAGGCCGAGCACGATGAGCCGTAACGACAGCACCAGCGCGCCGCCGAGCCACGGTCGCAGGGAGTCGGTCAAGAAATAGACCGCGAGTAACACCAACAACATGCCCAGCGGCCGCGGCGCGAGCGGGTTCGCCATTTCGTAGGACAGCACCGGCGCTTCGGGACGTCCGTCCAAGACATGGTCGAGCAAGGCAAATCCATAGGTCAGAAACCAGGACCCGAGGATCGCGAGTGCCGGCACGCCGAGCAGGCCCGCGTGTTCGGCCAAGCTCACGAAGACACCAAAGACGCCGATCGCGATCAACGGCGCCGTGTGCAAAGGCACGCGCAGATAATGCAGCAGCGGGGCGCGATGCACTAACGCCTTGCGATCAGTACGGTAGCCGCGAACCAACGAGTCAGGAACAGCAACGCGCCGACCGCCAATAGCCAGCTCACCGTAAAGAGCAGCGTAAAGCTCAGCGGATCGTAGAGTTGGTACGCGCGCATGAGCCGGTTGCCGCCGGACAGGACATCGACCGCCAAGCCCGCGCAGCCGAATGATTTGGTCAGTTCGAATTGCGCGGCACTGCGAATTGAGCGCAGGTTCTGCCGGCTCAGCCAGGCGGGCGACACGGCCCCCGAACGTATGATCCGGATCGTGAGCACCAAGATGGTGCTCAGCAACAGCGCTCCGCCCAGGGTCGTGAATCCCAGGGGGTAACACGCCAGGGACAGCGCGAGCGCCAGAAGGAAAAAGATCCCCTGATGGAGCCACCGATGATCCGCCCGCTTCTTCTGCATAGAACCCACCTCCGGTATACCTGACCAGCGCCAAGCGATCACGTTCCCAGCGAATCACGCCGATCGTTTGTGGCAAAGGCGCCGTCGTCTGTGGCACAGTATGTGACAGAACGCTATGCAGCCACCATTCAGTTCAGGCGCGGTCCGCCGCCCGTGACGACACAGCAGTCGACGACCGCCGAGACACGCGCCGAAAGGACCATGAGCTTGTACCGGTCCTTGCTCGCCAACCTGTTGACCCGGGCCGAGGGGCAGGACCGGCGCGACGAGCCGGCGATCGGTCTTGCCTTCGCCCGGCTGGTCGACAGTCTCGGCGCCGACTTGGTGCAGCTGTACCAGGATGAAGCCGCGGGCCGGCTCAGCGACAGCGACCGCCGCATCGTGCTGCCGGCCCTCGAGCGCATGCGCAATGTGCTGCGGCGGGCGCACCGTCGCACGCTCTCGCTGCGTGACACTCTTCACAAGGCGCTCAACGCCGCCGCCCCGAGCGCTTCATAACGCGACCTGGTTCAAACTCCCGCGCGAAATTATCGCGCCGACCGGCCGAAAACCGGTCGTATGCCGAGGCGCAAGAAAGCTGCGAAGTCTCCGAACAAGGAGTTGATTCCCGCGATCCGTGCAGCGGTCCGGGTCGCGGACCAAGCACTCGCCCGGGCCAAGCGCGAGCGCACGCAAGCCAAGCGGCCGAAGCGATAGAATTCCGCTAGAGTGTTGCCGGGCGGGATGCGCTCGATGACTTGGCGGAGGTGCTGGGCTTGAGTCTCACCGGATCCCTGAGCGGTCGGCTCGAGTTGGCCGCTGGCGCGCTGGCACGCAACTACCCGGGACCGGGCGGGGCTTGCGCCGTACTGCGCGACGGTGAGGTGCTCGTGCGCCATGCCTGGGGGTGGGCCAACGTCGAGCAGCGGATCCGCTTCACGCCAAAGAGTTTGTTCCGGATCTGTTCGCTCACCAAGCAATTTACCTGCGGCGTCGTGCTCGAGACCTGCCCCGAGGCGCAGCAACTCGATGCGGCCGTGCGCGAGCTGCTGCCGCGGCTCGAAGGCCCGGCACCGACAGCACTGCAGCTCTGCCACAACCAATCCGGCTTGCGTGACTATTGGGCCGTGGCGATGTTGCACGGCTCGCCGATCGAAGCCCCGTTCGGCGAGCGCGAGGCCGCGCGCGTGATCGCCGGCACGCGCAGCCTGCAATTTACGCCGGGCACGCGCTACTCCTATGTGAACCAGAATTTTCGGCTGCTTGCCGACATCGTGCAGGCGCGCAGCGGCCGCAGCTTCGAGGAGCTCTTGCGGCGGCATCTGTTCGACCCGGCCGGTATGGCCGATGCACGTCTGATCGCCAATACGCGCGCGATGCCCGATGGCACGGAGGGCTATGAAGGCACGCAGATCGCCGGCTTTCGGCCCGCGGTCAATCGGGTGATCTGGACCGGCGATGCCGGTATCGGCGCGAGCCTCGACGATCTGATTGCCTGGGAGCGCAGCATCGACGCCGGTCGCGACGCGGCCGATTCGATCTACGCCCGCCTTGCGGCGCCCGTGAGCTTCGTCGACGGCACGGCGGCGACCTATGGGTTCGGCCTCAGCCGGCAGCGCGAATTGGGTCATGATGCGACCGGTCACGGCGGTGCCCTACGCGGCTGGCGCAGTCACCGCCTGCATGTGCGCTCCCTGCGTGTGTCGGTGGTCGTGTTGTTCAATCACCTCTCGGATGCCCATGGCGCAGCGGTCGACCTGCTCACTGCTGTCTTAGGGTTAGACCGCCCGACACCGGCCGATGTGCTCACGCCACCCGCCTGGTTGGGTGCCTACCTCGAACCGCAAACCGGTCTCGCGGTGCGTATCGATCTCGCCGCGGACCGGCGCCTGCGGCTGCGTTACGGGCATGCTGCCGAGCGCCTCGAATTGCACGCGGATGGCAGCGCGAGCAATGGCTCGACGCGGCTTTATCTCAGCGCCGGCGGCTTGTGCCTGGAGCGTCCCGTCGACAACCAGCACTCCTTGTTGCAGCCTTGTGTCGGTGCGACGCGCCTCGACGTCGCGGGACGCTATCACTGCGCCGAACTGGACGCGGAACTGACCGTGGTCGATGCGGGCGGCGCCCTCTATGGCGCTTTTTCGGGCTTCCTCGGTCCCGGACGCATGGAGCTCCTGGATCCGATCGGGCCCGATGTCTGGGCGCTGCCGTGTCCGCGCGCGCTCGACCATACGCCGCCGGGTGATTGGACGTTGCATTTTCGGCGCGACGCCAGCGGCCGCGCGAGTAGCGCGATCGTCGGCTGCTGGCTGGCGCGAGGTTTGCCCTACGAGCGGCTCGCCTGAAATAGGGCGGTCAAGGCTGGCCGCCGGCGCCGGCTTTGTCATCCTCGGTCGCGAGCACGGAGCGCGCCGGGTCGATGCCCACCGACTCGATCTTGCCATTCGCTCGTTGCAGCACTTCGCGCGCGAAGTCCCAGTTCGTGGCGAGATCGCTGTCGCCGACGGCGGCGCGCAACAGCGCGGAAAACGCCTCCAGATCGGGCGCGATGGGCTGTCCCTCGGCATCGACCGGGGGATGCGCTTCGAGCAGCAATTCGCCGTCGACCCAGGCAACTTTGACCGGCTCGTTGACGAGATGCACGGGCGTGCCCACGGCGATCATCGGGAACAGGGCGGCGACGTCATCGGGGAACATGCGGATGCAGCCATGGGTCACGGGCATGCCGACCGCGAGCGGGTTGTTCGTGCCATGGATCAGGTAGGTGCCCTGACCGGCCGCGAGTCGGATGCGAAATTTACCCAAGGGGTTCTTCGGGCCCGGCGGCACGGTCGGCGGCAGGGGATCGCCGTTGCGCAGGTGCTCGGCGCGCACCGAGGCGGTCGGGAACCAGGTCGGATCCTTGTCCTTGGAGATCACGTGCGTGAGGCCCAGCGGTGTCGCCGCATCGAGTCGACCGATGCTCACGGGATAGGTGATCACGATCCGGGGGGCACCCCGTTTTGCCTTCGGGTAGTAGTAGAGCCGGTGTTCCGGCAGATTCACGACGATGCCGTCCGGCGGCGCGGAGGGCAGAATGTGTCGGCCCGGGATCGTGATTTCCTTGCCGGCGCCGGGCACCCAGGGGTCCACGCCCGGATTCACGGCGATCAACTCCTCGGAGCCAACGCCGTACTTGTAGGCCAGATCATAGAGCGTATCTTCGAATACGGTCGTGACGACCCGGTCCTCGCCGACGACGGTGACACCATCGGTCAGCGGATATTCCGCGGCGCCGGCGCGCGCCTGCAACCCAAGACCCAAGACGAGACCGGCCACCGCAAGACCGAAACAACGAGACTCAGACACGAAAACGTACTCGACAGGCTGAACCGGCGCACAAACTACCATGGAGCGGCCGGGCTGTCGCGCCACTGGGCCATCGGCTCAAGCGCTGGGGGACTTTCTACGAAAGGCTTGCTCAAATGCACACCGTCGGCGTCGAACCAGAGTTCGCGGATCGACTCTTCGTGTGCGCCGGTGCGCTTCTTCAACACGGAAATGGCCCAAGACTGTCGGTGTCAGGCTTATCCGACAGAGACTAGCGTTCGCTCAGCCTGACTCCTCGGCACGATGGCAGGCGACCTCGTTGTCGCCGACGCGCCGCAAGCCTGGCACTTCGGCTGCGCAGCGCGCGATCGCGAGCGGACAGCGCGTGCGAAATACGCAGCCCGAAGGCGGCGAGAGCGGCGAGGGGATCTCGCCGCTCAAAGGTGTCGTCGTGCGCGCACGCGCGCGGACCGGATCGGCGATCGGCACGGCTTGCAGCAAGGCTCTGGTATACGGGTGACGCGGCAATTGGAACAGGCTCGCACGGCTCGCGATCTCCATGACGCGACCCAAATACAAGACCAGGATCCGGTCGCAGGAAAACCGGACCGAGGCCAGGTCGTGGGCAATGAATATGACCGACAACTGAAATTCCTGCTGCAGATCTTTGAGCAAGTTCGCGATCTGCGATTTGATCGAGGCATCCAGGGCCGAGATCGGTTCGTCGCAGACGAGGAACTCCGGTTGCAGCATCAGGGCGCGCGCGATGCCGATCCGCTGCGCCTGGCCGCCCGAGAACTCGTGCGGATAGCGCTGCAGATGTTCGGGCAAGAGACCGACGCGAGCCATGATCGCGAGCACGCGCTCGCGGCGCTCGGCACGCGTGAGCCGGGGGCGAAATTCGCGCAGCGGCTCGGCGATGATCTCGGCGACGCTCATGCGTGGATCGAGCGAGGCGAGCGGATCCTGGAAGATGATTTGCAGATGTTCGCGCATCGCGCGCAGCCCCGCCTTGTCGAGCGTCAGCAGGTCGACGCCCCGAATGAGCATGCGACCCGATGTCGCCGGCACGAGGCGCAGCATCGCGCGCGCGAGCGTCGACTTGCCGCTGCCCGACTCGCCGACAACCCCGAGCGTCTCGCCGCGCAGCACGGTAAAGCTGACATCGTCGACGGCCTGCAACCCCTGCTTGAATCCGGCGACCGCGTAACGTACGCAAAGATGCTCGACGGCTAGTGCGGTCGTCGTGGCGAGTGCGGTCGTCGTCATGGCGCGAGGCCCAGCGGCCCCTCGTAATAACAGGCTTTGCGATGCTCGGGTGCTATTGCTCCACCAGGCTCGGAGACCACGGCGAGCGGCGGCGGCGCCGTCGTGCAGCGCTCCCAGGCATAGGCGCAGCGTGGCGCAAACGCGCAGCCCGGCGGTAGCGCCGCGACGTTGGGCGGCAGTCCGCCGATCGTCGGCAAGCGCAGGGGCAGAGCGCCTTCGAGCGGGACGATAGACCGGCGCAAGCCTTCCGTGTAGGGATGCCGCGCTGCTGTGAACAAGGTCGGGGCGTCCGCTTGCTCGACGATCCGGCCCGCATACATGACGGCGACGCGGTCGGCGACTTCCGCGATCACGCCGAGATCGTGGCTGACCAGCACGAGGGCGGCGCGTGTGCGCGTGCGCAGCTCGCGCAACAGCGTCAGGATCTGGGCCTGGACCGTCACGTCCAGCGCCGTGGTCGGCTCGTCGGCCAAGATGATATCCGGCTCGCAAATCATCGCCATCGCGATCACGATGCGTTGACGCATGCCGCCGGACAGCTCGTGCGGATGCTGCTCCAGGCGCCGCCGCGCCTCGGTGATGTGGACCGCGTCGAGCATCTCGAGCGCGCGCTGCCGGGCTGTGGCCCGCGAGAGGCCGCGGTGCCGGCGCACCCCTTCGGTGAGTTGCGTCCCGATGGTCAGATAAGGATTCAAAGCGGTCATCGGATCTTGAAAGATCATGGCGATGCGTGCGCCGCGCAGACGCTGCCAGGACCGGTCCGGCGCGGCCACGAGTTCGTCGCCGCGATAGCGAATGCTGCCCGCGACGCGCGCGCCGGCATTGAGACCCAGGAGAGCGAGCAACAGCTGCGTCTTGCCGCTGCCCGACTCGCCGACGATGCCGAGGGAATCGCCGGCCGCGAGATCGAGATCGACTCCGTCGACGACGTGCAGCGGTCCCGACTCGCCGCGATAGGTGATGCGCAGGTCGCGGACGCTGAGCAGCGGGGTCGATGAGTTTGGGGGAGTGGCGCGCATTCAGCGGGTCTCGTGCGGATCGAGGGCGTCGCGCAGACCGTCGCCGAGATAGCCGAAACAGACGATGATCAGCGTGAGGAAGAGAGCCGGAATCGTCAAGAGATAGGGATGCGACTTCAAATGATGCGCCCCGTCGGCGACCAGCGTGCCCAAGGAGGCCAGCGGGGCGTGCACGCCGAGCCCCAGGAAACTAAGGAACGCCTCGAAGATGATCACGGCGGGCACGGTCAGCGTCGCGTAGATGATCACGATGCCGAGCAGGTTCGGCAGCACGTGGCGGCGGATCATGGTCGCATTGCCCAGCCCCAGCGCGCGGGCCGCCTCGATGAATTCCCGATTCTTGAGAGATAGCGTCTGCCCGCGCACGATGCGGGCGATGTCGAGCCACGAGACCGCGCCTATCGCGACGAAGACGAGCGTGAAGCTGCGGCCGAACAGCACGGTGAGCACGATCACGAGCGGGATGAAGGGCACGGTGTAGAGCACGTCGACGGTGCGCATCAGCACCGAGTCGGTCGTGCCGCCGATATAGCCTGCGGTCGCCCCCCAGAGCACGCCGATCAGCACGCTGATCAAGCTCGCGGCAAGACCGACCAGCAGCGATATCCGGCACCCCCACATGAGGCGGACCAAGAGATCTCGGCCCAAGGCATCGGTGCCGAACCAGTGCGCGCCGCTGGGTGCCTGGAACAGCGCATCCCAGTCGGGCGTCGCAAAGTCGAACGGGGACACGAAGGGCACGAGCAGCGCGAGCGTCGCGATGAGACCTAAGAGTCCGAGCGCGATCAGGGCCGCGGGCCGGCGCTTGAACCGTTGCCAGGCCTGGCTCCACTGCCCCGCGGCACGGGGTCGCGCGAAGCCTGCGCGCGTGTCGGCGAGCGCACTCATGCGCGCAGCCGCACGCGCGGATCGAGCCACGCGTAAGCCAGATCGGCGAGCAAATTGAACGCGATGATCAGCGCGCCATAGAGCACGGTGATACCGACGACAAGCGTGTAATCGCGATTGAGCGCACCGACGAGGAAATAGCGGCCGATCCCGGGCAGCCCGAACACGGATTCGACGATGATCGAGCCGGTCAGCACGCCCGCAAACGCCGGGCCGAGAAACGAGACCAGCGGCATCAAGACCGGGCGCAGCGCATGACGCAAGAGGATCGTGGCCTGCGGCAGACCTTTGGCGCGTGCCATGCGGATATAAGGGCTGGTCAAGACTTCGATGGCCGCGCCGCGCGTCATGCGTGCGACGTAGGCGACGTAGGGCAGGGCGAGCGCGGTCACGGGCAGCACGAGATAACGCAGTTCGCCCCAGCGCCAGTCCCCGCTCGGCAGCCAGTGCAGTTGCACGGCGAATACGAGAATCAGCAGGGGCGCGACGACGAACACGGGCACGGCGACGCCCAGCGAGGCGGCGAACATCGGCAGGTAGTCCCAGGCCGTATGGCGCCGGACCGCGGCCGTGAGTCCGAGCGAGCCACCCACGAGCAGCGCCGCGAGCAGGGCGAGGCCGCCGACCAACAGATCGACCGGGAAACCGACCCGGATGAGTTCGTTGACCGACGTGTTGCGATACTGGAAAGAGGGACCGAGGTTGCCGTGCGCGAGTTCGCCGAGATAGCGCAGATATTGGCGCCATACGGGTTCGTCGAGGTGGTACTGCGCCTCGATGCTCTTCAAGATCGCCGCCGGCATTTTTCTGTTCGTGTCGAATGGGCCGCCGGGCGTCGCATGCAACAGCGCGAACGCCAGCGTCGCGATCACGAGCAGCGTCGGGATCGCGACTGCCAAACGGCGCACGATGAACTGCACCATGGCGTCAGTTGCCCTCGTGTTCGAGCACGTAGAGGTAGCGCGACGGAATGCGGTCGAGCACGTTCAATTGCCAGCCCTTGAGATAGGGCTTGATCAAGTGCCGGGCCCCCCGATAGAGATACGGGATGTAATCCGCCTCCTCGTTCAAGCGCCCCTCGGCACGGCGGAAGTCCGCATAGCGGGCGGCAACGTCGGGCTCGTTCGTGCCCGATTGCAACGGCGCATCGACGGCGGGATCCGACAGGCCGCTGAAGTTCTGGTCGAAACCGCTTTGGTAGAGCTGCAAGAAGGTATAGGGGTCCGGGTAGTCGCCGGTCCAGTTTTCGGAGAACAGCAGGGACTTGTGCAGCCGCAAGTCCTGCAGCAAGACGCGGAATTCCTCGTTGTAGGGTTCGATCTCGGCGCCGAGATTCGTACGCCACATCGCCGCGATCGCGTCGAAGAGATCGCGCGAGCTCTCGCTCGTATCGTAATCGAGTTGCACGCGCAGCGGGTGCTCGAGCGAGTAACCGGCCGCCGCGTAGAGTCGCCGTGCTTCCGCGTGGCGCCGTGCATCGCTCCAGCTGGCCCAGTCCGGCAGCGTCGGTGTGTAGCCCGGCAGCGGCGGCACGAGCGTGTAGGCCGGGAACTCGGCGCCCTGGCGCACTTTGGCCGCGAGCACTTCGCGATCGAGCGCCATCGTCAAGGCGAGACGCAGCTGGCGGTTGGTCGCGAACGGCGGCCGCAGCAGGTTGAAACCCAATTGATCGATCGCCAGCAGGGGCGTCGTCTGCACTTGCGCGCCCAGCGAGTCCTTGAGATAGCGGAATTGTTCGCTCGGGAACTCATCCGCGTATTGAATGTCACCGGCGAGATAGCGGCTCACTTGCGCGACCTGGTCGAGCGGGTAATAGACCACGCGGCTCGGATGCACGGCCGCCGCGTTCCAATAGCGCGCGTTCTTGGCGAGCGTGATACGGTCGCCGATGATCAACTCGCGCAGCACGAAGGGCCCGTTCGAGACCATGTGCTCGGGCCGCGTCCAATCGTCGCCGTAGCGCTCGATCGTGGTGCGATGCTGCGGCTGCATGAAACTGTCGGCCAGCAAGGCGAGCAGGTAGGGCGTCGGCGAGACGAGCGCGATACGGATCGTATGCGCGTCGGGAGCGCTGGCGCCGAGGGTATCCTGAGGCGCATGACCCGTCGCGATCGCGAACGCGCCCACAATGATGCCGAGTGCCTGGGCATACTCGCTGCCGGTCTTCGGATCGAGCGTCCGATGCCAGGCATAGAGAAAATCCGCCGCGGTCACGGGATCGCCGTTCGACCAACGCGCCTCCGGGCGCAGATGGAACACCCACTGCTTGCCGTCCGCGCTCGTCTCCCAGGAGGTCGCGACGCCGGGAACCATGCGCCCGTCGGGGCCCAGGGTCGTCAGGCCTTCGAACAAGTCGTCGGTGACGGCCTGGCCATAGATATCGGTCAGCAGACTCGGGTCCAGCGTGCGTGGCATATCGAGCAAGGAACGCGTCACGGTCTGGTCCGCGGCGAGTGCGGTGCCGACCGTGATCGCCGGCGCTGTTCCTCGGGGGGCGGAGGACTGCTCGCCGCAGGCGGCGAGGAGGGTCGCACAGCTCAGCAGGGCGCCGGCCAGCAGGCCGCCGGCGCGAATCCGAGCACTCAAAATCGAATCGACACAGGAAAAGCGTTAGTCACAGGGTTCAAGGGTCCGTCGGCGAGAGACTCGGGCGCCATTGTGGCATTTCAGCGCCGGCGACGCATGGGCGGCGGGCGTCATTTGCGGCTAGGATGCCGCGGTCGATCATTCCAGCGCGAGGCTCTCGATGAATGGCGAATTTTCCAGCCGCCGCCGCCCGCTGGGCCGCGCAGAGCGACCTGCCCGCCGAGACGGCGGCCAAGGGCGCGGTCGCGCCGGGGTGAGCGCGGGCACGAGTGCGGGGTTGAGTGCGGGCTTGAGCTGTTCGCACCGACCGCCCTGTCCAGGCTGCCCGCGCTTCGCGGAGCCAGGCATCGCGCCCAACGCACAGTCGCAACTCGATGCGCTCGCAAGAGCGCACGGGCTGCCGGAAGTGCGCGCCGTACCCGCTGCGGCCGAGACGGGATTTCGCTTGCGGGCGCGCCTGAGCATCCGCGGCCATATAGGTTCACCGAAGCTCGGCCTGTTCGAGCTCGGCACGCATCGCGTCGTGCACATTCCGAATTGCCGCGTGCAGCATCCCTTGATCAATCACGTCGCCGCGGTCGTGCGGCGTGCCCTCGTCGAGACGAATGTCAGCTGTTATTCCGACAGGGCGCATCTCGGACTCGCGCGCTATTTGCAGGTGGTCATCGAGCGCAGCAGCCAATCGGCCCAGGTCGTGCTCGTCGCGAACGTCTCGAGCCCGGAGCCGCTCGCCGCGTGCTTCGACAGCATCCGCGAGCGTTTGGGGCGGGACTTACATAGTCTCTGGCTCAACTTCAACCGGGAGCCGACCAACACGATCCTCGGACCCGAGTTCGTGCAGATTAGCGGACCCGAGAGTGTCGTCGAACACTTTGGCGGTGCGGCCGTGCATTACCCGCCGGGCGCGTTCGGGCAAAGCAATCTCGAGGTCGGAGCGCGCATCATCGAGCACCTGCGAGAGGAGATCCCAAACGGCGCGCGCGTGGCGGAGTTCTATGCCGGAGTCGGAGCGATTGGTCTGTCGATATTGCAGCGGACGGCGTCACTGCGCCTGAACGAGCTGAGCCCGCACTCGCTGCACGGCTTGGCCCTGGGGCTGAACGGGCTCGAGGCCACGGAGCGCGGCAAGGTCGAGGTCGTGCCGGGATCCGCGGGCAGCGCCTCTGCCATGGCCGAGGGCGTCGACGTCGTGATCGCCGATCCGCCACGCAAGGGCTTGGACGGCGAGCTCACCCGCTCGCTCGCTGAATCACCGCCCGAGCGTTTGCTCTATGTGAGTTGCGGGCTCGAGGCGTTCATCGCCGATACAGCGCGGCTTACTGCATCGGGGAGGCTGCGATTGATCGGACTCACGGCGTTCAATCTACTCCCGTACACGGAGCATGTGGAGACGGTGGGGCGGTTTGAGAGGGTTTACCGGAAATGACAGCGCGAGTCGGCGTCGCGTGGTTCCGGGAAAAAACACACATCTTAAATTATGGGTACTAGTCCTGCACAAAAACGACAAATCCCGAACGGCAGTCCGAGTTATTGATCGATGATTGGCTGCGGGCGAGTGCCGTAACTGCACGTATCTGCAAGCTAAGTGCTCTAAACCTGGGTACCCGGAGA
>Ga0116228_10000070_pt1 | contig 58949 bp, 83 predicted proteins | sample S1TSphfallax_2_FD_89694 | JGI IMG/M metagenome (GOLD analysis project Ga0116228, IMG submission 89694) | Host-associated microbial communities from peat moss isolated from Minnesota, USA - S1T2_Fc - Sphagnum fallax MG | ecosystem: Host-associated > Plants > Peat moss > Unclassified | place...
AACCTTACAAAACTTATTTAAAAAATCTCAGTTTTCAAAAAGTCCCCGGTAGTCATTGGCCTTTTTTAACTCATTCTGAAGCATTTAATCAAACTGTAGCAGATTTTTTAGCAATACAGCGAAATACGGTCATGTTCTGTCGCTGATGTAGGATATTGTAAATAAAGATTTACTCCTTTGTAATGAGCATAAGCTTTTACATAATGTAAAGCAGAATAAAAACACATAGTGACAGACCAATCATTAGTTCCTGATTGGGACATGATTATAGCAGCATCTTCGTTAAGTTTAGCTTGCTGGCTGTGAAGAGAAAATTGTGTCACATTAGGAATCTAATCATACATTGCTATCAAAATCTTCTACTATTTCCGTATAGAAATAAAATTTTTCTCCTGTAATATCTCTTAAATTCATACAGGCGTTGATAACTATAGATTGGGCTTTATTCCACAGTTCTTCTGTGTATCCAGTACTGCTTTTGATCCGAAATAATACCCGATGATTGTCTTGACCACTGAACTCTGTCTTTACCTCCTGTACATATTTAAATCCACGAAGAGTAGAGTGTATTGTTTTAAGTAAGTTATTTATGTCGAAACCTAAAGAGGGCGCAGCATGGTCTAAAGATAGGGGTTCTATTAATGTAATTGCTCTAAATACTTGGTTGGAAGTATTTATAGACAGTGGAACTTTCACTAATCTTGTACTTGGTGATTTGGGAAGTATACAATCTCCTCCCAAGTAATTAAGTTGTTCTTCAGTAAAAATTGTTTGGTAACCCATTTGAGTACTTCTCCTAAGAACTTAAAGACTTTTAACTTTTACATTAAAAGACTTTTTCAATGTTTCAAACTACTATCATTTGAGCATTTTTACTAATCGTTGGCTTGACTATAATCTCTACGTCATCTTTAAAAGCATTTAGATATCTAAGTAATCTTTCTAGAGAAAAACCAGTTGATCTACCCGGTATGTATCTGTTCTATTCCAACGGTTTTAGTTTTTCTTCCAATCTATCATACTGCTTTAATATAATAAATTTAGCATAATTAGTCAACTGTATTTTAAATAGTGCATTAAGTTTACTTTTCGTTCAAGTATCAGATATCTTTACCGCTATTAACTTAAACAGAATAGAGCCGGTAACAGAGTCCAATGTATGGCTATGTTGACAATTTATAATGGATTTCAACAAGACTTACGTGTTATGAGACAATAGTATAGAGGGTTAGTGGTTGAGAGGTTGTGATCATGGCGATACGAATACCTTTATCAAGCACTATTAAAAATTTGATTAGCAGTCAGGCTCAAATCTGGAAAAGTGGGAGATACAATAACTTCCGAATTTCTAAATTGAGTGACTTGATATTCTTGATCGATTAGATGATAAATAGAAATGGTTGGTTGTTTGGGATCACCAATAAATTTTTTTGCTCCCAAAGCTGCATAATCAACTATCCAATATTCGGGAATTTTCATGGCTTCATAATTCCCTAGTTTGGTATAATAATCGTCTTCCCAGTTTGTACTTACAACCTCAATCACCAAAGGAATAGATTCACTCTGAGTTACAGTAGATTGGCGTTCCCAAAGTTCCTCATTATGCAAATTCGCACCGTTGATTAAAACAATATCAGGTAAATAACCGGATGATTTTCTCGGTGGTTTGATTAATGTTGTTTTAGGGATAAAGTATGGCAATTTCAGACGTTTATACGCAACAGTAATTTCCCCTGCTAAAAATCCTGTAATTTGTTCATGTTTTCCTGTGGGTTGAGGCATTTCAACAATTATTCCGTCATGTAATTCATAGCGCTTTGCAGAATTTTCTGGTAGCCATTCGACAAATTCTGCAAAGGTAAATAGTTTAGGTAAGGCTTGAGCCATATTTACATGAATAGGGAGTAGGAGATAGAATAAGGTAAGAGTGAGAATTAGAAAAAAGCCCATGATTCAATCTTATCAGACATCTATAAGCAAAATACTAAAGGAATGTCAGGTAAATACAGGTATTAGTGACTTAGCTCACCAACATGATCATTATCTCTAGGACACACTAAAGCATGATTTGTCAAGATTTGGTAGTTAGTCATACTTCGTTTGTGTTCAAAGTTTGATTGCGCTGAAACGCAACTACGAGCTAAGAGATTTATTTTGCTATCCTACTTATTCACAGTGATCGCATAAGCAGAAGATATCACCGGTTCATAACTACCACCATGCACATACCTTCTAGTCAGGATTCCAAAGTGATGATAATTTACGTAAAGAAAACTTTGACACATTAAACAGATGTAAGATAAAATATATGTAAATACACTATTTTTTCTATCAGGCTTTTATGGAAAGGCAATATATCAACAAGAAAAGCGAAAATAATATTCCTACTTCTACACAAAAATTATCACTCCCACGTCCAGCTATCAACGAAGTAAAAACAGACACAGATGCACCTCTTACACAGCAGGACGTAGAAAATGACCAATATCAACTGGATCGGATTGAGGAAACAGATCTGGAAATTCAGGCGAAGTATGGAAAAATAACACCCGAAGGACAAGAACGCTTGAATTTATTACAGGCGAAAAGAGCTGAGTTCTGGGAAAGATATATGGAAAGTGAAGGTAGCACTAGTCTGGATCTCACTCATGTCGATATTCCGGTAACTCGTGCAGAAGCAGAAGCTAAAACAACGCAACCAATTCAAGCAAAACTAACTATCGGCGAGCCTGGAGATAAATATGAGCAGGAAGCAGATCAGGTAGCGTCACAAGTAGTCAACCAGATTAATGCACCAGTTTCTCAGCAGTCTACTCAAAATGTTCAGAGGGAGGAAGTACCTGAAGAAAATGAGTTAATGATGAAACCTGAAATTAGTTCTATTCAGAGGGAAGAAGTACCTGAAGAAGAGGAACAGGTTCAAATGAAGCGAACTGGTGGTGGTATGGCTGCTCCAGATGAATTGGAAAGTTCGATCCAGCAAGCACGGAGTGGTGGACAACCTTTGGCGGAAAATGTCAGAGCGCCGATGGAACAGGCTTTTGGGGTTGATTTCGGTGGTGTGAGGATTCATGCGGATTCTCAGGCTGACCAGTTGAATCAATCGATACAGGCGCGAGCGTTTACAACGGGACAGGATGTGTTCTTTCGTCAGGGGGAATATAACCCTGGGAGCCGAGGAGGACAGGAGTTACTTGCCCATGAGCTTACACACGTTGTGCAGCAAAATGGAGCAGCTATACAGTGATCGCAGGAATACTCTTCCAACAAAACCTTAACTAACAGCATAATACAGAGGGCGATTGCGGTTGCGTTTCATAACAATGCTAAACATATAAGTCAAAAACTCATAAACAATCTCTTTATATTGAAAGAAGAACTTGGTATTTTGGGTGAAGCATTTTTTGAACTATCTGCTGGTGCTATCTATCAATATTGTGTTGATAACACTATTGGTTTTCCCTTTGACAAGTTGTTTCCTGGAATGGAGCAAGGGCTTCAAAGACAGAATCCTATTGATCGTCTAAGTAATCAATATCCTGGGTTTCGCGTTGGAAGAATGATAGGCGATGTAGCTGCTCTTTATAAAGCGCTTGGAGAAATTACTATTGGCTCTGGCATGGATGGAGGAGGACTTGTTGCTGCACCGGAGACAGGTGGCGCTTCTTTAGTATTGACAGTGCCAGGAAATACATTAATTATACATGGTACTTATACAAGTGTAAGTGCTCTTGCCGATTTAGCAAAACAGCTTAGGATTGTTTTCCGTATCGAAGGAAATAATGAGAACCATAATCAAAGTGAACACAAGCCCATGTTGGGGGCAAAAGGAACACAGGTTAGTAGTAAGACAGTTTGGAAAGGACAAGGTAAGGAAAGAATTGATGTTGAGAATCCTAATCCAGGTCAAAGACCAGGTCAAATCCATTATCAAGACAATGATGGTAATAAATATATATATGACAAAGATTCAAAAACATTTCGGGACTTTTATCAGCCTGATAAATCAGTTCCAAGAAAAGTATCCGCTCTGCTAGAAGATCCTTCATTTAATAGCGGAATACAAAAAGCTCTAAAATATCTTGGGGAGTAAAATGCTAATGAATCAAAAAATGCTAATGAATCAAAAAATGTCCGCACTGTATTCTAAGATACACATAGAGTTTTTAAATAAAACTGGACCTTTAAGTGAAAATCTTCGTAACTTGATTAACTCAGACTTGATAAAAACTGATGGATGTACATTCTTTACTGTACTAAAAGACTTGTCACCAAATGCAACATTAAAAAGTTTCACCGATCTGACTGGATATGAATGTTTCGTAAACCATATCCACCTTGAAGATTATATTGAAACATCACATATCTCTTTGAAAGAACTACTAAGGGCTGGAATCATATACGTAAGAGGACTTTATGATAAGTTATTAAATTTCTCACCAGATGAACATTATAGAATTATTCTTAGCGTGAGTCATAGCGATATTGACTCGGATGTTTTATCTGATACCACTGAGGATAGGGAATTGTGGTTACATGATGATCTTAATGAGTATGGTAATTTTGATTGTAATGTTAGATTTCATATGATTAGAAATGGAGAGTCATGGTTATCGGATGACCTTAATAAGTATAAAGATGAAGCTTTGCTAGTGCTAGATACTTAATATGATCATCTTTCAGCAAACCCTAGTTGGTAAAAAAACTTATTTAAACCACTACTGATCTATCACCATCCCCAAAGCAGAAAATATATCCGAATTTGAGATTGGACCTGCTCGGAGAATCTTGGGAGGGTTAGCACTCAAGTCAACCAAAGTAGATGGAGGCTTTTTCGCTAATGCTCCTTGATCTATGATTAATTCTATTTGCTCAATTTGGGGAAGAAACTGCTTCATCACTTCATCTACAGTATAAGGCGTTTTCCCACCGCTAATATTAGCGCTAGTAGTAGTAAACGGAATTCCCGATTTTTGCGCTAGGATTCTACATACTTGATTATCTGGAATACGAATCCCTAACGTCTTCCGTCCTCCCACTAATATATCGGGGACTGTTTCTCTCTTGGGTAGAACTAAAGTCAGCGGTCCAGGTAAAAACTCCTGGGACAGGATTTCAGCTTCACGATTCACAATGACAAATTTTTCTGCTGTTTGTAAACTATCAACTACGACATGAATCGGTTTATCCGTTGGTCTATCCTTTAAGTCAAAGAGCTTTTGGATGGCGATCGCATCCAGAGCATTCACAGCGATCGCATAAGTTGTATCTGTAGGATAAATAATAATTTTCTGCTCATGAAGCGCTGACACTGCTTGCTCAATTACAGACAGATCTGGCTGTGCTGGATTAACGGAAAATACCTTCTGTATTGCCATTTTCTACCCGATTAACTACGTAAAGGCTTCTTATAAATTAGTCCTAAATCGCCTAAAGGAGCATTAGCAAGAGCATCTAAATCCCAATCCGATACATAACCTTGTTGATATTTATAATATGCAAGAGCAGCGATCATAGCTCCATTATCAGTGCAAAGGGAGATATCTGAGAATATGGCTCTCACCCCCTGCTGAGTGGCTAATTCGGCGAAAGTGGTTCTTAAGAGACTATTTGCTGATACACCACCAGCGACGGAAATTAGGGGAATGTTTTTGTCTTTTGCTGCTTTCAAAGTCTTGGCGACTAGCACATCTACTACTGCTTGTTGAAAACTGGCTGCAATATCAGCAGCGTTTAGTTCGCTACCCTGAGATTTGATTTGCGCTACTTTCGTGGTGACAGAAGTTTTCAATCCGCTAAAACTAAAATCATAACTGGGACTGTTGAGCATGGGTCTGGGAAAATCAAAGGCTTTGGGATTTCCTTGTTTTGCTAGGCGATCGATAATTGGACCACCGGGAAATCCTAAACCCAGAATTTTAGCCACCTTGTCAAATGCTTCCCCCGCAGAATCATCCCAAGTCCGCCCAATTAATTCATACTTTCCGGGAGCATGTACCAGGATTAATAAATTATGACCGCCAGATACAGTTAGACAAATGTGCGGAAATTCGATATCGGGATTTTCGATGATGTTGGAATATATATGTCCTTCAATGTGATGTACACCAATTAGGGGAATCCCTTGACTATAGGCGATCGCCTTCGCCGCAGCAACACCCACCATAATTGATCTTAATAAACCATGTCTACAATTAACACCAACAGCATTAATTTGCTGAAAAGAAACACCAGCTTGATCTAAAGCTGCTTGAATCACATAGTTGATAACCTCCATATGTCTTCTAGCTGCTAACTCTGGTACAACACCACCAAATCTTTTATGTACTTGATTTTGCGTCCAGACTATATTGGCTAGAACATCTTGACCATCTGCGACAACAGCAGCTGAAGTATCATCACAAGCAGTTTCGATTCCTAAAATCAGCATCTCTAATACCCTATGACCAAATAATTAACTCGCCCTTGTCTCCACCAGCAGCTATTATCTAACTTTCTCCAGCAACGTCTAGTTTACATTCCAAAGCTTTCTTTTGCATGGTTTTGAAAATGTTGTAAAAACCATTAGCACGGGAAGGTGTCAGACTCACGTTTAAACCCGTCGCTTGAATAAAATCAGGAGTTAATTGCACAATTTCCGTGGGCGTGGTTCCATTTAAGCCTTCTATTAAAAGTGCGAGTAAACCCTTGGTCAGTTGCGAGTCAGAGTCACCCTGAAAAACAACTTGATTATTATCTACTAATTCTGCTGTCACATACACCTGAGAAACACATCCCGGAACTTTATTTGCGTGAGTTTTGGCAGTTTCAGGAAAATCGGGGAGTTTTTGGGCGTACCAAAGCAACTGCTCATATCGCCGTTTCGGATCAGTAGCACGTTGAAAGCGTTGGACAATTTTTGCTAATGCAGGTGGTAAGGAATCAAGACCTGATGACATAATGAGCCAGGAGTGGAATCAGCAGTATTACATTATTACATTATTACATTGAGTTTAGACGATTTATCAACTGATCTTCAATAGCAGACCCAGGGGGAAAAGATAAAAAACTGATCGCCTAGCATTTAATCAAGCTGTTTTTTGTGAAAAATTTTAAAGAATTATAAATTATTGCTGCAAAGTAAGCAAGGTACTTGAAATTTATCCAGAAATTTTTAGATGATATTTTCAAATAGGCTAAATTTCCCACAATATACTCAGGAGGATTCAGCATGTTAACTTCAACTTTATTAGCTACATTACCAGCAGCCTTGGAATGGAGTCCTACCGTTGGCATTATTATTATCCTTGCCAACATTTTTGCTATAGCTGTAGGTAAATTTACAATCGAACAGCCAAGCGTAGGACCAGCTTTACCCTCGCCTAATTTATTTGGTGGCTTTGGTTTACCAGCTTTACTAGCTACTACCTCATTTGGTCATATTTTGGGAGCAGGTATCGTTTTAGGTCTGCACAATATTGGTAGAATTTAATTAGATTTATCTCAAGAGCCAGAGAGATAAATCTCAGGCTCTTGTTTGGGCTATGGCTCCAGTATCAAGATTTTGACAACTCAGCTAGTGCAAGAGGGAAAATCTTCACTACCATTTGTGAGTCTTGACGTTCTAACAAAGTTCGAGTCAGTTCTCCTAGATATAATGGAGTAGAAGTTCCTGGCTCTGGATGGATAATAACGCGAGCCCGAATGGTCATTTGGGAATTATTTTCGCTACCCAAACGACCATAAGAATAAACATTGCTAGCTGCTTGGCGTAAAGTAGCTTCTAATTGTGTGGGAGATATTTTGATGGGGACAGTAATTACGGCTTGATTAGCTCCGCTATCATAGACTAGCGTATATTTCAAAGCGCCTGGGATGATAGTGCGACTAATTGGTACGATTGAAAGAGAGAATAAACCTACTGTTAACACGATCATAAAGCCAGATATACCCACCAGGCGAAAGCGTACACCCCATTTCAGGATAAAACCTAAGATTGCTAAAACGATGAGTACTAATGTAGCTATCCCAGACCATTGGCTATATTGGAGAAAATTAGTTGTTGTGAACATAAATCTTGGCTATAGAACTGTCTTTATTTTTGTAAACTACTCCACACATACCAGCTAAGGACACCCAAAAGGGAGTACTTAGGCGCAAGTCAAAAATTGTTACGTCTACTGTATTAGATAGTAGCCAGCCGATGAAAGCGAGGAGATAACTCAAAAATATCAGTTTATCTTCTGGTGAAGCAAATTTTTGAGTAAGTAAAGTCTGAGTGGCTGAAATCAGGATCACAGCTAGTAATCCCAAAAATAGCAAAGTGCTAAGAAACCCAGTTTCTGCAAATATCATCAAATATAAATTATGTGGATGACCCAAGTGAACTTGCATCTTGCTATAATAGAGATCACTAAAACTGCGTAATCCCCAACCAGTCCAGGGATGTTGTTCCCCCAAAGACCAAGCAAATTGCCATTGAGTTTTGCGCATGATGGCTACTGGTCTGTCAGGATACATCTGATCGTTTAATCGTGCCCAAATGGCATAAGGGACAAAATGACGAAATAATTGCGCTATGGGTAATGGAGCAAAAGCCGCTGTTAGCATACTTGTAGTTATAGCTGCTACTACACCAACCAGTAACCGCCATCCTTGCGCAAAAGCAAAAGCTAAACCAGCTAAAATAGCGATCGCCCACCCATTGCGGGAATCAGTTAAACACAAAACCCCACAGTCAAGAATTATTATCACTATCAGCCATAAATTTCGGCTCTTGCTTCCCAACAACAATCCCCAACCCAAGATCACCACAATTACCAGATAAGCTGCTAGAGTGTTGGCGTGCATACATATAGATGATACGCGTCCTGGTGGTGTTCCTCCAGCATTCATGGACCAATCCAAAATAATCCATAAAAACTGAAATTGAAAATGCCAACCTAGGAATATTTGTCCTAAACCAATAAGTGTAATTGGTAAAGAACCATAAACAATAATCAAAGCTATATGGCGTAGTTGGGCGGTGGTCTGGATAAGTGCTGTTAAGCCAGCAAAAACAAGGAAGTAAGGTAAGAAATTAAATAAACCTAACAGAGACTCTAATTTATGAGCCGCGAATCCAGTAGAAATAGCGAACAATATACTCAAAAGCGCAAATCCCCAATGTAGATAATTGCTTCTGATTGTCCGACCTTTTTTTGACCAAGTGATTAATGATGATAATATTACGGTCACAGCCCCTAAAAAAGGGCTGAGGGGAAAAACAACCATACCAAATTGGAAACAATTCCAAGCAGGTTGTAACTTGGGGTCAAAATGATCGTAGGAATTATTCAAGCTAACTCCCAACATTCTGTATGGATCAGCCGAATTTGTGCTAAGGTGAAGACGGTAGGGATGATGCGACCATAGTTGGTGGCGATCGCCTTCCAGCCCAGATCGGCGAGAAACCAAGTCCAGATCATCGGTCCAACAAAAGCGAATACAGTACGAACTGCGGTATAGCGAGCTGCGCTGATAGTCATACCCCTTTCAGCCATTTGCAAAGTGACATAACTTTGAAATTGTTTAGCTACGATTTCTGTTCCAGTCACTGCTACCTGTTTAGCAACTTGATAGTTAGCAAAATGGATCGCAAACTGACGAGCGATCTGTTTAAGAATTAGAGGTTGAATCACAGAAGTGACCGCGATCGCACTACCTCCCTTGAAAATAGTTCCTAAAGGGTCTTTTTCTAAAAATTGGGGTAGTGGTTGTTTAAATTCCGATTTCACAAGTTGATTCTGTATTCTAGTTGTTAAATTTTGTTGATCATTGGTTGGTAATTTTTGCCAGACTTTCCCCAACAAATGCAAAAATACTTCTGCTTCTAAATCAATAGTGGAAAGAGTAGAATAATAAGGTATTTTTAAATACTTACATACTTGAATTAACGTTTGGCGGTAAGTTACTTGGTAAGTGCGTCTGCGCAATACTGTTATCCCATCTGCGGCTAAGAACCGGAAGCGAGCTTCCAGAGTATCTAGCCAAGCATGATAATCTTGACTCTGGACTTCTATCGGTTCAGGTGTGCGGACATAATCCAGAGGGTTAAACTTCCGACTGAACAAGATTGCTGTCAAGTCCTGTAGCTCCTCGGTTGTCGCCAACTCTAATACAGCCCTAAGTTCATCCAATTTCCCTTCCTCCTAAATCTTATATGACTTTTCAACATACCCTATCCTACATATTAGCCTTCAGCAGACCCAGAATAGGAACTAACTTTTGCGTCTTTGGTTTTCAGTTGAGGTAAGAATGGGGAAACTAGGAAAAATAACCAAGTTCTCCCCCGCCAGAGCCGCACGGCCCTCACGGGAGAGAACTAGCCTTCAGTAATGTTTCCTCCCCTCCTTTTACCAAACGGGGAGAAAACACTTGCTTGAAGCGAAGTCTAAGTCAGACTCGACTGAATCCCTATGTGATAATACAAATGTACCTCCTAAAAAAATCTATGCGATCGCCAACATGAATACCTAGCTGACTAGCACGATTGGCGGGAATTTCCAATACTTTATCAGCCAAGTGTTGATAAATTGAGCAACCTGTTTGCACTTTGCAAGGGCGCAAATTGCTTTCAATATAAGAAATTGTATTCCCCTTAATAAAAATTATATCCAGAGGAATGAGCATATCTTTCATCCAAAATCCCTCCACACGAGTAGCGGGGAATTCAAAAAGCATCCCCCGATTTGGGGGAAGGAATGGACGGCCGCTCAAACCCAATTCTCTTTGATCTAAAGTTTTTGGAACTTCAAGATCTATTTTAGCGCCGTCTAAAGAAGCTGCTTCAGAAACTGGTAAATATTGAACAGACTTTTTTTGCGATCGCACAAACATAGGCGAAATCAAAAGTAGCAGTACAAATCCAAAGCAGAAAGTCCAAACCAAGTTATTCCTGGTAAATTTTAACACTCTAACTCTTTCCAACACAATACAAGCGCCTCCTAATTAAAACTACTACAATATATCTTACTTGATAGATAATAAGCTTAAGCGCTTCATCTTCAGATATCAAATATCTATTAAAAGGCTTTAATCCCCGACTAAAACCTGAAGTAGAATAGCAGCGAAAAATCATCTGCTCCTTTGAATAGTAGCGCACATACTTAAAGTATCTGCGTAAAATAGAGAAGAAAGTCCTGAATTCTGCAAGCAAATATCCAATAAAACACGCAGAGATGAAGATACCCTTAGACAAGCGAAGAGGGGCAAACCAACTGTAGCGCTTATCTGGGGAAAAATAAAGCATTTGAAAAGCCGATTGATCGTATTTATATGAAAAGCGCAAAATCATATACGGATACTTAAAAGAGCGTAAAGGTAAACAAATACTAGAACAAACTACCCACTGCTGAGTAGTTTCCCGCAAGGATTTATCGATTTGATCAAGATATTGACAAGCATAAATAAAGTGGATGGCATCATGCCTAAGGGTAAAAAGAAACTTATAAAAATCAGAATTCTCCTTCCAATCTCTAGCATTAATAAATTGTCCTGCTTCGTCGAATAACACGACTGTATCAGGTCTAAGAAAAGATACAAGGGAAGCTTTACGAGGATCTTTATAAATAATCCTACCAGAGGATAAAAACCAGTGATAGCGAAAGCGAGAGCAGTACTGCCTTACGTGTTCCAGGGATAAATGAAAATTAACAAGCAACGGTTTCCGGAAGGAATTAGCCAAATGTATCCCCAGCTCAAAAAGGCGAAGACTCTTACCAGATCCATAAGGTCCAATTAATCCAACTAAATTATCCATACTACCCACGAACAAATTTAACAATTTTAATAGTGACTTCAAAACCAATGATTATAAATAAAGTTTGAAATAAATCAAAAAATATTCCAATTCCTATTTCAGAATATTGCTGAAAAAAAGTTTGCAGCAAGGGACCAATTTTATAAGCCGCAGGAGTAGAAGGGAGAGTAGCTACGAGGACATCGATAATATTACAAAATACATAATTTACAAAGCCACCAGGATTAAGAATTGCCTCCCCGGCAAGGCAAAAGAATAGTACAAATCCAGCACCAGCCGTAGCGGGAAGACTGTTCATAAGCGCTTCAAAGCTCCTACAATATAAGTGACCCACACAGGGTACTTAATGTAAGTCACTACAGTAGATAGTGGACATAAATCTTTTGAAGCGCCCCATAAAGTGAACGTAGGACAGACACTACTACTGGTGATCCAGCTCGTATCACCGAGAATATCAAAGGGAAATACGGCAGAAAATTTACCAGTAGCATAGGTGATAAAATTTGGACGGGTAAGCTGACTTTGACAACCACTAGCAGCACACTGATCCATCGTAGTAGGGGACGGATTTGGAGATCCAGGAGAGGCAGAAGGACTAGTGCCACTACCAGAACCACTGCCTGTACCTGTACCAGTACCACTACCAGAACCACTGCCTGTACCTGTACCAGTACCACTACCAGAACCACTGCCTGTACCTGTACCACTACCACTACCTGTACTTGTTGGTGTTGATGTTGGTGTTGGTATTGCACCAGGAATTGTATAGGGAAGAGGCAAAGAATTGCCGCTACCATCAACTAAAGTAACACCATTACCCGTAATTGTAGATCCAGGAGTATAAGGGATGGACTGAGAAGAAAGCAAAGGGGCAACATCGGCGGAAGACAGCGAACCAATTGCAGAAGCCTGCGCAGCAGGGCTCCACTGATTGAAGGAAGAAGCGGGCACGGGAGCAGAATCAGTGCGGGTAGCGCAAATAACAGCGCTAGTCCAGGGATTGCCATCAGGGTCCCCATTGACGAGAACAACTGTAGATCCAAGATAAATATTAAGAGCCGTAAAACTAACCGAAAGACCAGCAGGCTGACCGTCAATCCAGCCCGGATCTCCACAGTTTAAATTAGGATAATTTTTCGATGTTTGCCCAACTTGGTAGCCATAGCTACCCGAAGTACCGCAATAGGTACTAGCTGGATTAGAAGCGCAATATCTAGATTTAGCAAGAGAAGCAAGCTCAAGAGCCGCCGATTGCCCAAGTCCAAAAAGGGCACCTTCAGCAGCGGAACTGGACAAAACAGCAACACCCTGCCCAACAGTATTAGGAAGCTGAACAACAGTAGGAGAAGCAGTAGTTCCAGTAGTAGAAGGAGGAGTAGAGATTATCTCAGCATCGACTACCTGAGAAGCTTCAGAAGCAGCAGCTTGAGTAGCAGCAGCCGATCCAGAAGCAGCACTCTGCAATGCAGCATCAGTAGCGGCATAAGTGGTAATCTCGCCAGCAAGTCCAGCCTGCATGAGCTCAACCGCAGCAGTGGACTGAAGCGTAGTTTGAGCATGTACAGACAGAAAATAAGGGGGAAATAAAAAAGAGATTGCGATCGAAAGGCAAAAGCCAATAATTAATCTCCTAAAATTCCCCCCCATAATATCTACCTATGAAAATTGATTTGAAAGTGAAATCGAGATTTTAATTTACCAAAACCAGAATTAGTTTTTACCTTAGTTTTTGAATTATTTGAATTATTTGAATTAGCAGAACTAGGCACTGGTTTTAAGTTTGATTTCAGGCAAAAAGAGTCGTCTTTTTTAGAAATTTTAGGTGCAGGGAAATCGAAACACTGCACCTGATTAGTTTGCCAAACGATGTAATTAAGGCAAGGTGGAGGAAGCATTAAGCAAAAATAAAGCGCTTGATCAGCATGGCTACACCACCAAAAGCAATACTCCCTTCAGCCAGTGGGACAACATAAGTGTCCACCATGGTCTTTGCATTAGTAAAATCAGTCGTCATGCTGCTAACAGCGGTCTGTGCCTCATCAGTAGTAGAATCATCTGCAAAAGCAGAGGAAGGAAGAACAAAAATACCAATAACAGCAGCCAAAAGTACTGCACGAAGCGAATTTTTAGCCAATTTGGAATGTTTAAAAACCACTGAAGAACCTCCAAATAATTGATAAAAAACACATCAAAAACAATACAGAGAAAAGAGAATCAGAATACCAATTGTAAGCGTTCTGAATAGGAAGCTGCCAGGAATTTACATACCCCTGATTACTTTGCTGAGAAGAATCACCCATTACTTAATTATCCCCTTAATAATTCCAGCTATTGCTAAAGCTGAAAGAAGCCAAGGTAAATAAGCTGATAAAAAACCATCCAAAACGCTTGACATACCAGAACCAATACTTGGATAAGTATCTTGAGATGGATCGAAGGCGGGAATCACAATTGGTGGAGGAGAGACTTGAATTTGAGAAATTATTAATTGCACAAAAAAACCAACACTACAAAAAGAGAATGGTAGATTAATGCAAAAAAAATCCAGAAGAGCATCTTCATAAGCCCTGGAGAAAGAGCTAAATAAAGCATTAAATCCTCCCACGAATTAGGCGCTTAACTACGCCAAAAAGAATTAAGAGTACATAAATTGGAGAGAGTAAAGTGAAACTAGCTTGAATCTCGGAAACAACACCATTTTGATAAGCGATATTTCCAGGACTTTCAGAGCCAGAGTAGTCAGGAACACTCAAGACAATTGTAGGAGTGGGCATCGGAAAGCCGGTATCTACAAAAGAATCAAGCATTAGAGCAAAGATTTCTCCAACTTATCAAACTCAGAAACTTCAGAATCTGGTACAGAAGAAATATGAATCAATTCATACCAAACTCCAGAATTGTCACCAGAAATCCAAGAGGCAGGACAAAGTCTAACAGAATAAACAGATCCCTCGAAAAGAGAATTCTTTAAGCTAGCCATCTGCTCAGGAGACACACCTATCCTCAGGTTAGGTGGATAATAAGCATAAGCAGCATTTAAGGGAACAATCTTATCCCGCTTATTCTGAACTACCTTTGTTTCAGTAGAAAAAAGAAGTTTATGCTTAACAGTAACTTCCTTAGTTTTGGGATCAGTAACACTATCTTTATCCGCTGCACAGAAAATAGCAATAGCGTTAAAGATTGGCTTCTGTTTAATATCAGCAGCCATTTTTAAATCAAAATGAACTAATAAAAAAATAGATAAATCTAGAAAAAAAGTCAACGCGAAGAAATCTTGTTACGCGCTTCCTCAGTAGCACTCTGCCACTGCAAAGCAAGCGCCAATAAAGCATCAGCATAAATAGCAGGAACACGGATAACTTTAGTCGGAAAACACCATTTAGGATTATTATAAGGTCGTTTTTCAGTCATATTAAGAATTATTAAGAAACAATCTTGTAACTGTACAAATCACCACCATCTAAGCTCTTAGCCTGATCCTTTGACCAACGAAAATGAATTAAATTACCACCAGATGATCGAGAATCACCGATAACATTAATCAAATTTTCATCATCATTATCGTCCTCAAATTTAAGACGTTCAGAAAAAGCACCAGCAGCCTCAGTAAGATGAACACCCTTCATCTGAGAAAGATATGCCAAACAGAATTGCTCATCACTAAGCAAATCCACAGGTTTAGCGCCATACTTAAAAATTTCGGGTATCGCCCTAATAGGATCTTTCACGACACGAACATCAACCAAAGGTTGATAATCAAGCCTAAGATAATAAGCCCACATGGTTGCCCATTCATGGGAAGCCATATAGTAATCATACTCCTTAGAAAAATACTGAGGAGGCATCAGAAGCAAACAATGAAAATGCGGGTGACAACAACCGGGCACAGAACCACGAGTAACTTCAAGAGAACGAATATAGCCCTCAGAGACCCATCGCTTATTACCTCTAAAACCCTTACTGCCTAAAGTACAACGACGAGACATAGCTGAAAAAGCACGCTTCATTCGAGAAACAGCAAAACGCAACTCAGTAAGAGGCGGATTTTTCAAAGTAAAAGTAGCAAAGAGGAATCTGTGATCAGAGTATTTCCTAAGCAATTTAGGAATACAAGAAATGGCTCTAGCCTGCCAACTTAAAGATCGCCGCCACGAGCAAATGGGACAACCACGCTGGCGACAAAAGCGAATAGTCGGAAGACTTTTACCTGTACGAGTAAAAGTTTGAGTTTGAGTAAGTTTAAGTTTTCCATCATCAGTACAAGCAAAAGTTAAATCAGTACAACAGGACAAAATTCTATTTGAAAAATCAGGTAAAGACAAAGACGTGAGACGTGCTAATTGAATTGCATCAAACTTATGATTATCAAACTTAATATCTCCCGGCGAAAGAGTAGAAAGCTGAAATTGATAATCAGAAAGCATTTACAAAATTTGTATCACAAGGTATACAAAAAAAACAGAAATCCATACAGGGCATACGCCCCCAATGAAATTTCTTAATAATCAAGTAAAGGAGGCGCTGCGCGCCCTCTTCACCAGATGAAATTAATCTAGCATATGTGGCGCGGGGCAGACCCCCCTAAAGGGGGGCACAAACCCCGCGCCAAGAATAAAAGCACATATTTTCTAAATTCTAGATTCTAGATTCTAGATTCTTTATTAATAAATAATAAACAGAAAATTAAATCAATTAAAGAGAAAGACGGTAAGAAGTGGCTACAAGGAATTAAGCAAAAGAATTATTCCACCTACCCAAGGATTAACTAATAAGGGAATTGCTTAATTCCTTGAGCAAGATTGTACCGTCACTGCCTCGCCCAGCAAGGGTACGTAAAACTTTTTCAGCTATAAAATTAATATATGCAATGCAAATCTGCAAAGCTGAAAAACTTTTACTTTTCTCCCTTGCTTCGACCCAAAAAGACCGGAAAGGCTGTCTATAAGAGACATTGAAGTGCTACCTATAAGGGAGTTAGCTATTGCATAGATGCAAACAAGAAAACTATACTTGCATTAAATAACGAAGAGATAAAGAATGATTAATGATTACATGGATGTAGATGATTGCATTAGTAAATGAAAAGATAATTGATTTAATCATTAAAAAAACGCCCTGTACTTGGGCGTTTAAAAATATTATTATGTCTCTTTTCATTTATTAGCAATAAACCAAAGAGCATAAGTACGGGGATTGCTCGGTAATTGCTTAACAACGTAACCCAAGCGCACCAATTCACGCATAAACACACGAACAGTATTAAAAGCAAGAGAGGAACGACTAATCAACTGCTCAGTGTCAAGGCCTGAAATACCAGCCTGCTTAATCAGATAAAGAAGATAATTAGCAGTATTTAAAGAATCGGAAAAAGCAGGATTAGGTATCGCCGAAGGAAAAATTAGCGATCGCTCTTGAGCAGAGCAAAGGACGAGTGCAAGTTTGTTTTGATCCATACTAGCCCTTGAATAATCCAAGAGAATAAATAGAATCAAGCTTTTGGCAGTATTCAATACCCAAAAGGTATTTCTCTTCAGATCCAAAATTGTCACGGCTTAATTCATTATTAAAATAAGCAGAAGAAACTCTAAGAAGCATATCAGAAGTAGTCCCAAGCTTCTGAATGTATTCATTGTTTAAATCCTCGATCAAAAAGTCAAATTTAAGCTTATTAAATTTTTCGTTAACTAAATCATCAATCAAATCAAAGCGGGAAATGTCATATTCATGCTCACAACCTGAATTAGAAATTTCCTCTTCAATTTCAATTTGCGCTTGAGATTGAAGAATTTGAAGAACCTCTTCAGTCTTACCTTGCCGAAAAAGGGTTTTAAGTGTATTCTGAGACTGCTGTCGTCGAAGTTTCTCAGCCTGAAAAGCATCACACCACCTCAAAGATGAAAGATTTTTAAACCCCCACTCAAGGTATGAATCAGGGATAGTCGTAATATCGCTACCTTTATATTTGCCAAAAGTTAAAATCATAAATCCTCAATCCTCAAAAATGTTCATGATTTTATTATAACAATCCCTATTAAGGATTACAATACAATTATTGATAAATAATTAATAAAAATTACTTATCAATAAAAAATCAACGAGATTTGGAGGACTGTAAATATTTAAAAATCTCATCAGGAGAACAGCGAGATTTTATCATCACACGAACACGCTGCACTACAGCGATCGCTTGAGAATTGGCAATAGATCCAATATGGACAGGCTTAGACCCAACAACACGATAGCGATAGTAGTAATGCTTTTTATTAGAGCGTTTAACTGAGTATCGCTCAACCCAGCCTGACGATTGTTCGTGTGATTGGTCACACTGCTGATCAAAAAATTTCAACGGTTGCCGATCAACATAGTCAAATGTCGAAAAATCACTAGTCAATAAATGTTCGTGTGATTGGTCAACTTGGTCGGCTACTGGTAAATCCTGATTGAGCGATCGCTCAAGTAAAGCATCATGTATTGTCAATTGTTCGTGTGAAGGCTGAGGTGGGAAGCGAAATCCCAAAAACAGTAAATCAGCCGACAACTGTGGATATTTGGTAGACCAAGCATCAAAAGCCTGATAGTAAGCCAAGCGAGATGGATAATCATCAGGGTCAGGCGGCTCCTGAGAATCATCATATATAAGAGTAGTTTGTCCATCAGGAGAAATAAACCCGCCGGAATCCAGAACTATTTCATCCCAATAGGGATCGGAAACGGAAACATAGCAGGAATCCGACTCAGAGCGATAGTGCTCCAAGTCGAACAAAGACAATTGACTTATCATTTGCAGTAGTTGACTGTTCGTGGGTTAAAAAATGTGTTTTATATGAACAAAAAATAAGGCCACCTAGCCAATAGCCAAGTGGTCTTATTTATCAGAAGGAGGCTGCTCCTCAGAAATCAAAGCAAGAATTTGTTCTTCAAGTTCAGAACATGCGCTTAAAAAAATAGCCTCTTTTTGCATACTTTCATTAAGACACGCTTGCAAAGATTCCCTATAAAACAAGGCATATTTCAAATGCTCATGTTTAAGATATTGGAGAGCCTCTAAAATTTTCCCAAAATTAAATTGTCTGGATGAGGTACTTGAGAAAAAGTCCGTATCATCCGCTCGACAACCTCGCTCTTGCTGATTCCCAGAGATTGAGCATGTGTCTCCACTGTCTTGATGCTTTGAGGCGTTATGTTGAAGCTTACCTGCTTCTTGTTCTCTCCATAAGCAGCATGAACCGTCTTCGGCATAGAATTTACCAATCATTTAAATATTCTCCAATATTACCACAGTAATCTATTGACAATATTACCACAGTAATCCTATAATCTTAAAAGATTACGATGGTAATACAAAGCCTCCTCCTTTAATCAAAGGACACCTGTATAATCCGAGGCAAGCACCCAAGCATTTTGGCAGAGAACGCCCCCGCTTGGAACACTACTATGTATTCAATGTGTTTTCCCATGGCTGCTGGATAGAACAGCAGAAGCCTCTTTTTTTAAATCATCCAAGGAGGATTACAAATCTCAAACCACTAATTCCGCAAAAGCTAAAAAATCACCAAATTCTCAAACCCTTTGAAGACTTAATCAATCCTATGATCACAACTCAACAACTTTTAGACCAACTCGGAAAACCTCTAACCGAGTGGGCATCCCTGAATTACGAAATCGTTCTCCGGGACGAAGATGGAAACTGGTATGGGGATCTTGAAATCCTAAGTGTAGACGAACAGCCCAAGGAGAAAAAAATATTTATCAACTTCTCTGGGAGCAAAGTAATCAATGCTGAAGAGGAAACCCTACTATGACAAAACAAACTCACGAACGACCAATAATATGCAAGGAAGGAAAACAGAAATTTGTTGTTTACAACAAAATAAACGACAAACCCATTGCTTCCTACTCAACGCTAAGTGACGCAAAAGCGCACATCCAACTACTAATAAAAGCAACAAAAAAACAACCTGATATGTGAGAAATAAAATGGCTGAAAACCCAATAATCAAAATCCCAAGCATATGGAGTTGTAAAATTTCATCAGGCTGGCTAAACTTAGCCCAGTGCAGAAAAATCGAACCCTGTTCTGCTCCTGAGGAGCCTCTTTGCGCCCTAATTACATGGAATAAAGGCGAGGAAGAATTATTTACAGGTGAAAACGCGATCGCCATAATCCAATCATGGCGAGAAGCACACCGAAAATACGGACTAAACAACATTATCGAGGAAAAAAACCAATGGCGCTCACAGAATCAATAACTGTAAAAAGGCTGCTAAATCTAGGCAAGTTTGAAAACATAACAGTAGAAAAAACGATAAAGCTTAACAGTGCTTACGAAAACGTAGAAGAAGCAACCGAAAGGCTAATTGAAGAAGTCGAAAGAGATGTTAGAAAAAACAAATCCAACAAGATTGAAAAAGAAATCCAGGAACTACTCGACAAAAAACTAGAACTAATTTTTGAAGTAGATAAACTGGAAAGGAAAAAATATAATCTGAAAAAAAGCCTAGAGAGTACTCTAGTAAATCTAATCGAAAACAATTTTAAAAAGGAGGAAATAGCAGAACTCTTCGACCTAAAAGTAAAAACCAAGGAACCAATAATATCTGAAATAGATACAGAAGATGAGGAGGAAGAAAATAACTACTAACCGCCTGACGAGATTACATGGACTCTAAAAAGTAATCGAAATATTCCCCATCTGGGGAATATAGCGGATGAGTCCGTACAAACTCATACGCGCAGTAGCGATACTGCGGAAGGATAAGCAGTGAAATGAACTTTTCGACTGAAGTGACTGTAAAGTTTCTAAGCTTCATGAGGGATTCACTGCCGAAAACTTCCAGCCGCGTGCTTTTTAAATGAATTGGAAACACTTTACTTTAGGTGATTCGTGAGCTTTAACGCGAGCTGATTTGTACTGCAAAAAGAAACCCACCAACTAAAAAAAATGAAGATAATAGGCTTAGACGTGTGTAAAAACAGCGTGGTAGCCTGGGAACTTGAAGAAATACCTAAAAACTTCAAGGCGTTTTTTCGCGAGCACAAACGAAAAAACGACAAAGAAAGCCCAGACCCACTAAAATTCTACGCGAACGAGGAAGGAATAAAAGCGTTACTAGCACTTAAACCTGATGCAATAGTGCTAGAACCAACAGGAGTACACTACTCCTGGATTTGGGCGCGAATATGCAAATCAGAAGGAATTACGGTAAAATGGGTAGGACACCAAGAAGCTACGCACTACCGCCAGCAACATAAATTACCAGACAAAAACGACCAAGCCGATGCCTTAGCACTCGCAGCCTACACATTAACTCACTGGCACAATCCCGATGCCTTCTTGGAATTTGAAGCAGGAAAAATAGCAGAACTGCGCCACCTATGGTTACAGCTTCAATCAGTAAACCGGATAAAATCACCAGTAATAAATCGCATTAGGCAACAACTGGCAAGAGAATTTCCAGAAGTGGCAATGAACGATACGAAACCATCAGCTACCGACGGAAAGGAACCACTATGGTGCTGGCTAGCTGGTATAAAAAGAAATCTCAAAACTCGACAAGATTACTACGACAAAGTATACGAGAAATCAATCGCCAAAAAATACGGCGTAGAAATCAGTAATTTCACGCGCCGTTTGGCGAACAATTTATGTGAATTAAGAGATTGGGAAATCGAGATAGAAATTAGTATCCTTGAAATCTTAGAAATGCCAGAATTTAAACCATACCGCCAAGTAATGAACAATTTTGGTATTCCTGGAAGATGTCAAGGGTTATTATTAAGCCAAATATATCCGATTAGCAAATTTGAATCAATAGGACGGTTTAAACGACGATTGGGAATGGGAGCAAATGAACTATCGTCGGGCGACACTGAAAAAATGAATGCCGGAAACGGATCAAAGCTTTGCAGAAGCCAACTTTACCTATGGATCTACAATGCGATCGCAGTGGAAAGATGTCGTCCCAAAAACCACATTGGGGAAAAGCTTGGGGAATTCTACGATAAGCGAAAGTCGCAGTTCCAGGATAACCCTGAACTGTGGAAAGAGAAAATCGTAGAGCGCGAGCAGCAGAAAGCGCTCTACGAATTTAAGCAAAAACTTGAAGCGTCAATACTACCAATAGTAGGCAAAGACGCAACACCACAAATCAAAGCATTACTAGAACTAACGCTTGCATCAATGCAAGCAAATCTAATAAAGACAAGCGGAGAAATTAGCACCAAGGTCAAAGAAACCGAGGCCAAAAAAGGGTTCGGAAACCTAATAATTAATCAAACCGCAGCCTACGGGTGTAGATTATTGTTCAGAGAATTAAAAAAGGCAGTGGGAAAATGATGAACAAACCATGTGTATGGAGGATAGGCTACATAGGAGGTATAGGAATTAGCGTATTTGTGCTGCATCTAATACCCATCAATGCAGCACTATCAATCATTACGCTGTACATATTAATACAAGGAACAATAGATCTGTATAACCAAGTTAAAAAAAAGGAGAAAAAATGGAAAAATACTACAGACTGGGACTCCTAAATAGTACTATTAGTCTACGTAATAGCAACAATAGTAATAAATTCCAAGCCTAGCTAATTCAATTGTACTAAAAATTTGTGGCCACAAATTTTTAGGAAGTAACGAAACGACTCAGTACAACAGTCAACTAATAAGTCAAATAAACTCTAGTAGTACTTTTGTATTAGTAGAGTTTATTTTTCCCTACTAGTACATTTACATTAGTAGGGCTTATTGTCTATGAAAAATGACAAAGAACAAAGTAACCCAAAGACAAACCATAAGAGCTTGCATACAGATGTACTAATAAAGTTTATTTTCCTGCAAAACCATCCAACTTAAATGAAGCTTACCTTAATAGTAATTAAAATCTTGGCTGTCTTTCCTCTACCCAAAGATAGACATTTATCGAGTAGCGGTTTTCGGTTAACTCTTCCAAGCTGATTTTACCCTGATGAAAATCTTGGTTTTAGAGCGATCGCCTTTTTGTAGGGATTTGTGGAGAAAGTAGTGATGCTGTACGCGCTACAGTAATATTTTTTACTATATTAAAAGTATTGACAAACTAAAGAGGAGATTTTTACATGGAGAGACTGAATTACAGAGAAATAGTCCAAAAAGTTCTGGAAAACCACGCAAAAAATCGCTCACATAGTCAGACAGAAGTAAAATTGATATTCGATACAGAACGCGATCGCTATCAAGTTTTGAACATTGGTTGGCAAGAGCTTACGCGAGTATTTGGTTGTATTATTTACGTAGAAATTAAAGATGGCAAAATTTGGATCGAACGTGATGGAACGGAAATCGGAGTGGCTAATGAATTAGTAGAATATGGAGTTCCTAAACAAGATATAGTTTTGGGTTTTAAAGCTCCGTATAAAAGGAAATTCACTGAGTTTGCTGCTAGTTAAAGCACATAGAAGTAAATATTTTTCGGACTAACTTGTAGCTTTACACAAGTGTTTGATTTAGTAGATCTCTCAGAAAATTCTTCAAATTTTGCAGCTCTGGAACAGCTTGCTCAGTTTCTAGACTAATCCAATTATTGTCACTAATACTTACTTGATTTGTTTTACCCGGTTCAAGAACACTTGTAACTGTAGCAATCAGAGCTTTTTCTCGATCAAAAGGTTTCCATTTCAAACCCTTATTTTTCCTATCTTCTTCAGAAAAGAGGTTTATATAATTTCTCGCTCTTTCCATGTATTCTGGGTAAGCTATATTTCCACATTCACATATTAATGTGTCAAGTACACCCTGATGAGAATTATCTGGTAATATATATAGTCCTAATGTAGGCTGTCCATAGATTATACTACCACAATTAGTAACGTTATCTGGGAAATTAGGGAAAATCTCTATCAAATTATCATGATAACTTTTTGCAACTTGTTGAGGTGTTTTTTTATCAGCATCAGCTATAATTGCAAAAGTTGAAAAGTCCGCAGGGTCAATGTGGTATTTAGGGACTAGCTTACGCCAAAAGCTGTCTAGATCTGATTCTTTACCATTAAATTTAGAGTAACCTAATAAACTACATAAAACCTTAGATACAAAAGCCTGATCGTGGTTTCCCTCAACACCGATGAATACATAACGTTTCACCAACGAACCTCCTGACCTAATTCTTCTCGTAAACGCCTAAGTCTATGACCATCATGTCTAACTACCCTTATTTGAGGTTCATTAGGTTCTAAACGGTAAAGAACTAAATCTGAATCTGATTCAGCCGATGCTAATAAAGCGTCTACAGCTTGCAGGCTATGGGTAGTTGCAAATAGTTGAACGTCCATTTGTATACACCATTTAACCAACCATTTAAAAGAATTTATTAGGGCTTCAGTGTGAATTGTTACTTCAAGTTCATCAATTAACAGAATCCCTCCTTTAACACTAGCCAGTTTAAGAGCTATATGGAGTAACCGGCGAACTCCGTCACCAAAAGTACTGACTGGTGCAAGTCCCATTTTCTGATGTTGAATATAAATATTGAATCCAGATGATCGAGATCCTGGAGATAAGAGAATTACTATATCAGAAATATTATTGTCCATTTGTTGTAACAGTTTCACTACATCAAATTTGAAATTTTGGAATGTAGCTTCTGAAAGTAACTGAAATTGACCAATTTCTGAGCGATGAGATGATGGGGTAACTAAGGAGGTCTTTAAATTCGGTCCGTCTTTTCTAGATAGGTTAAAATGTTCAGCCCTCACTAGTTTGAAATTGCTAATAGAACTAGACTTTTGATGCGACAAATCTGATGAATCTGTAGGTATATCAAACAGTTCTATTTTTAAATCAATTCCTTGTTTAATTAATGGATTATCATCATTTTCAAATTCCTGCTCATTTCTTTCATTTAACGATATTACTTCTATTTCCTTACAAGTCGCTATCATCTTTTTTACAGAGAATAACCCACTACTAGAGATAACAATGGTATGTTTCTGAAGTTCTTCATTCTCTAGAGTGGAAGAGTATGGAAACATCCATAAAACTGCGTCAATAGATTGAATAAGATCAAATTTGGGTTTTTTCTCTCTTTGAAGCGCAATACTTAACCAATTTCTAATATCTCGCGGACGACAGTAGATAGATAATGCTTCGAGTACAGTAGTTTTTCCTGAATTGTTAATGCCAACAAACAGGTTGATTTGTCCGAGATCCTTGAGTTCTACATCTCGCAGCCCTCTAAATTGATGAATGGTCAAGCTGTCTAGATTTTTCATAAGTTCTAGTTTAGCAAGAGAGTATCTATCATAACTAAATTCCTGGAAAATATCTTGCCAATTCGCCAGTAATATCCCCCTACAACTCTTGTGTAAAGCGATTTGATAACTTCTAATCCAGTAAATCCCCTAGCCTTATAAATTCAAATTGGAGTGTTCCCCGGAAATCAGACAATAGCGGTGATATCAATTCGACGATAAATTTCAGTCATGGGAATTTCTATATTTAAGCTGTGCAAAAAAACTGACTGATCGATCTGATCGTAAACTCGCCATTCCCAGCGATCGCTAGTTTCTAACTCAGGTTTATAATACTGCTCAACATAAGCCTCAGTTTGACTAACCAGCAAATATTCACGAAAACTAGGGAGAGAACGGTATTTGCGGAATTTCTCCCCCCTGTCATAAACTTCAGTAGAAGGCGAAAGGACTTCCACAATTAACAGGGGATTGAGAATTTCATCTGTACGATTAGCTGTAAATTCTGGTTTGTTCGTAATCGCCACTAAATCAGCATAGGTTCCATGATTGTAACGAGGAATCCAGATGCGCAAATCGCTGTTATACAAACGAAAGTTGGTGTCTCTGAGAGAGAAACCCAAAAAAATCAATAAATTGCTAGCGATCAAACTATGAGTTTCCGTACCGCCAGCCATAGATATTATTTCTCCGTTGCGATATTCATGGCGTTCAGCGGAGCTTAACTCAATTGTGCGATATTCATCTGGAGTAAGGTAAGTTGAAGCAATAACCACAATCACACCTCAAAAACCATCTAATTACTTTTTTCAGATTTGTTTTACAAAAACTCCCGTCCTAAATAAGATTGTAAAACTTCTGGTATTTTCACCTTACCATCAGATTGTTGGTAATTTTCCAAAATAGCAGCCATAGTTCTACCCACAGCTAACCCAGAACCATTAAGAGTATGGACAAACTGAGTACCTTTTTTCCCAGCTTCCTTAAATCGAATATCAGCCCGTCGCGCCTGAAAATCAACAAAGTTAGAACAACTAGAAATTTCCCTGTATTTCCCAGAAGAAGGTAGCCAAACTTCCAAATCGTAGGTTTTAGTCGCAGAAAACCCTAAATCACCTGTACATAAGTTAATTACTCGGTAAGGTAAACATAAAGCCTGCAAAATTGCTTCTACATTAGCGACTAATTTTTCTAATTCAGCGAATGATTGACTGGGATGAACAAATTTGACTAACTCTACTTTATTAAATTGATGTAGACGAATCAATCCCCGCATATCTCGACCATAGCTACCTGCTTCCCGTCGAAAACAAGGAGTATAAGCACAATGGTAAATTGGTAAAACTTCTCCCTCTAGAATTTCTCCGCGATAAAGGTTGGTAACAGGTACTTCTGCTGTAGGGATTAACCATAAATCGTCATCAGCGCATTTGAAACCTTCTTCTGCCAACTTTGGTAACTGACCAGTAGCTGTCATAGAAGCTGTATTAACTAGCAGTGGCGGAGCAACTTCTATATAACCTGCTGCGATTTGTTTAGCCAACATCAACTGAATTAAAGCTCTTTCTAAAGCAGCCCCAGCCCCAATTAAATTAACAAAGCGGCTTTGAGCAACTTTTACCGCCCGCTCCACATTCATCAGTCCTAATTTTTCGCCAATCTCCCAGTGAGGTAGAATATTGGGATTTTGAGGGAGATATTCATCACCCCAACGACGTATTTCTTGATTATCTGCCTCAGTTTTGCCTACTGGTGTAAATTCACTGGGTAAATTAGGTATTGCTAGTAATAATTGCTCAATTTCCCGTTTTAATTCCTTTTCCTGGGGTTCCAACTGACTTAATTGAACTTTCAGCGAGTTACCTTCATCCCGCAAAGTTTGTAGTTCTATACTTTGAGCATCAATACCAGATTTTACCTTTTGTCCTATCAGTTTCCCAATCTCATTGCTCCGGGCTTGGAGTTGACTACGTATCAGTTCCAGATCTCGCTGTTTTTGGTCTAACTTGAGAATCGGCTCAATATCGTATTGACCACTGCGAGTGTTGAGCTTTGTTTGGATTAATTGGGGATTTTCTCTTATTTGTTTAATATCTAGCACAAATTTATCTCAATCTTTCGCCTATCTTCAATATCCAAAACACCAGCATATACTAATTCCAGCCAACTGTAACTAGTTATTCAACGATTAACTCGATTAATTAACCATAAAGACGCAATGAGTCCTGAAAAATGAGCAGAAATGGTATTAACGTTCGCTTGGACAACAAACATATCCAAACCACTGATGAACGGTTGATTACCCTGGGGTGAGAAAATAAATTGGGTTTGGGTAATAGCTCTCGCAGCTAGAGTACCTACTATAGCTTGAGCTCCTATAAGTGTGGCTAAAATCCCCCCTAAGCTCACATATAATCCCAATTGTAAGACTTGGAGGGTGTCACTACGACGAGGGCGATTACTCGGGTTAGAGGATTGTAGTTCTTTACCCATTCTAGTGTAACGGAAAGCTAGGTAAATACCTGCTCCTAAGGTAACTATTCCGCAAATAGCCAAAAATATTCCAAATCCAGTACCGGGATTATTCGCTGAACTACCAGGTTTTTGGCTGGAAAAAGAATACAACATTAGTATTACGCTGGAAACTACACCTAACGTTAGTTGAATCCAGAAGCTAATCCAACCGATCAGGACTAAAGTTTTGCCAATTTCTCTGAGATTTACAGATGGGGTATCGGAATTTTGGGACATAAAGCAGGGGAAGCAGGGGAAGCAGGGGAAGCAGGGGAGTAGCAGGGGAGTAGCAGATGGTAAGATGGTGAGCAATATCTTGTGTAGTTATTTCCAGGCAATTGCTTGATCAATCATGCTGCTGATTCTCCTTTTTTCCGTCTCTGTTCCTTCTATTCTCTCATTTATTCCCCTATCTACATTTTTTTTGACTTTTTTACTGTTAATTGGGCTGTTTTTCTTTATTCGTGCTGCTACCAAAGACCGTACAGAGAAAGTGCAATTGGTATCTGAAGAAGATGAAACAGTCTTAATGCCACAACTGAAAGAGTATTTTAGCTCTCGATCTTATCAGGTCATTGCTTTGGATCGATCGCAAAACCAGGTAACTTTTCAGGGGTTTGTCAGACCCAGCAGTTTTTTAGCTGTGTTTCTCACAATTCTCTCCTTTAGTGGTCTTATTTGTCTATCCCTGGTATTATCAATACTTTTCCCTAGTTTAAGCCAGTTTTTTCCAGTAATAGTCGTATTATCACCCATCAGCGGTATCTTTTACTGGAAAAAAGCTGGAAGAATTGAGAAGGTGTTACTCAAAATGGAAGCCAACCATGATGAACAACACCCTCTTAGTCGAATCACTGTTACTGCTCACCGAGATGAACTCACTGAATTACGCAAGGCTCTAAAGCTAGAAACATCCAGATAGTTCTCAACTAATGTTCAAGAAAACGGAAGTAGGGAGGAAGCAAGACAAATTTCTAATTCCTAGCTTCACCAGTCAGACTTGAGTATCGATGGAAAAGCTAATAGTGATGCCAATTTGTACTTAATACAGCTCACTGCTTAGTGCTGGAGAGAGCGTTGGTTGTGGTTCGGCAAAGCTATATTGCTTTTTCCCCACTTGGTTCGGACGACAATACATTACACTCAGCCGAGAATACAAGATTTTTTAATACGCTTAATTCTATCACTAATTCACGCTGTATTAGCTCCCTATGTTTACCAAACCGTAATGCCAAGAATCGAGCGGCGACCTTGATTTGGTCATCCAAATTAATTGGCTATCCCCTACTGAACTTTCTTCAACGAGAAAAGTTAAGAAAAAATGAACTTTCTGCAAAACTGAGTACTTGCATCAGTTAATAAATATCAGTTCACCTATATGTCACTCCCAAAGGCCATTTGTATACTACCTAGTAGCAGTAGCTAAAGCTTCAGTTGCGTTAGTAGGCTCCAAAACCTTCAAGCTAGGAAATAGAAAATGGTTTTCTTCAACATACTGCGCCCCGAATAATCCTTTCTCAGCCCAAAAGTAACGGTCTGTAGTATGTTCATTACGTTTTACAAGTAGCAGTGCAGGTGGCAAAATACCTTCAGCTTGAATGAATTTTCTCGCTGCTGTCACAGGTTTATCCTCACCACTCTCAATGCTATATTGAGGTACGTGTTCAAGAATGCGCCGCCCTTCTTGGCGACGACGACTTTTTCTCTTGCGTCTCCTTGCCAACCTACTGTCCTCCTCATGTCAAGCTATAGATTGTAGTGATAGCTACAAAATCCGTCGTCATTATATACGTTCTAGTTTGGTAAATCAAGTGTTTTTAATCTTTTGATACAAGATAGAGTCACATGATTGTACATGAAGCAATTTCAAGTATTTAGTATTAGGATCGCACTATAGTCATTCAAGCAGTCAATATGTTGAGTTTTTAGTTTAGTCCGACGATCATGCGCTCTTAAAAGTCATTTAAAATATTGACTTCATCTTTCCTTCAGGTTTATCATCTCAAACAAGAGCTGAAAAAATGTTGATATCTACCAGTTCTAATTTTCTGGCTTTATGCCAAGAACAACTAATGCTGCTTTCCCAAGGGCTAGGAGCATCTCTGAGTATTGTATATTTGACCCAAGGATTGGTAGAAACACCCCAAAATGAGACCAAACTAGTCCCTGTAATAGTTTATCCAGAAGCATCGCCGCTTGAACAAATACAAATTAGCAACATCTTATCACTACCAAACCGGCAAATGAGGTTATTGACGGGGGAAACTCTATCAGCAGCATCAATCAACGCCAATGAGAATTTATCAACAGACTTACCTAACTTACACCAGGAAGATTTACTCAACCATCACCAAATTGTGCTACCTCTGATTTATGAAGGAATCATGATGGGGTTATTGGTTACAGCCAGAATTGACCGCTCATGGAACGAACAAGAACAAAGTGATATTCAGCGTATAGCTCAGACTATCGCGATCGCTTGTCTATTAGACCAACGCAGGGCTTGGTTAGAGCAGCAATTACAACAACAACAGCTACTACAAGTAGAGCAACGGGACTTGCTAGATAATCTGTTACATCAATTGCGCAATTCTTTAACAGCCGTCCGTACCTTTGGCAAACTTTTGTTAAAACGATGGCGCTGGAATGACCCAAATCGCCATGTCGCCACAAGTATAATTCATGAGAGCGATCGCTTACAAGAATTGTTGCAACAGTTAGATAAGGTAATTGATTTGACATCTGTTGATTTAGACGCAGTTCCCTATGACGAAACTGATGTTTTTGTACAGGTGACTGAGCCACAAAACCCTCAATCAGTGCTATTATTACCAGGAACAGGAGAACAAATAAATGATTGTGATTTAGCAAATTTGTTAGCACCCTTATTTTCGTCTTTTCAATCTATAGCAAGCGAGCGAAATCAAGAATTAATTATGGATATTCCCGCCAATTTACCTATAGTTAGAGTCAATGAAAAAGCTTTACGAGAAGTGTTAATTAATATTATTGATAATGCTTTGAAATATACTCCTATTGGCGGTAAAATTCTCGTGCAATTAGGACAAGAAAAAGACTATTTTCAAGGTATAGCAATTAGTGATACTGGACCTGGAATCCCTGTACAAGATTTAGTGCATTTAGGTAAGAGACGCTATAGAGGTATCCAAGCAAATACAGAAATTCCTGGTACAGGTTTAGGAATCGCGATCGCCAAACAATTACTCGAGCAAATGCACGGTGAAATAGAAGTCTTTAGCCCTGCAATTAACTCAGTAATCACTTCACCTGAATCCCCAGGAACAACATTTATTATTTGGTTACCAGAAAAGTAGTTAAATACTTTTTAGCTTAACTACGCCGCGATCAAAAATGCTATTATCAGTACCAACACCACTAATTTCGATTCTATCTGCATAAACCTCATGTACCGCAAAACTCAAATTGTTTGTGATGTATTCAGTCCAATCATGACGACCTATAGAACGATGACCAGCACCAGCACCACAAATTAGATATGTTGTACCATTAATAGAGCGAGTACGTTCATAATGGTGTTCATGTCCATTTATATAAAGATGGACTCCATATTTTTGAAATATAGGAGTAAAAGTCTTGATAAATTCTGGATTACTACCGTAGACTCCGGAAGCATAAGTTGGATGATGTCCAAAAACTATCTTCCAAGTTGCTTTACTCTGACTTAATTCATGATCTAACCAAATTAATTGATTTTTCCAATCAGCATTTCCATTAGTATCCAAAGCAAAAAATTGCACATCATTCCGGCTAAAGGTATAATACCGACCCTTCATATTAAAATCAGGATAAAGCACTTGTGGATTCCCATTATCAGTGCGGATATCATGATTACCTAAACACGCATGAAACTTTACACCCTGGTCTAGTAAATAACGATAAGGACGCTCAAAAACTTCACCTATTTTGGTCATTTCGCCATTATTGTAAATATTATCTCCAGCCAGAACTACTAAATCGTAATTATGTTCTTTATGGTAAGCAGTCATAGCCTTGGCTACAGCATACTGTCCTTGATCGCCAGTACCCGTATCAGCAACAGACACAAAACGCAGCAATAAGTCGTCCTGAGAGGCTTTAGCTGATACAGTTTTTACAGTCCGGCTAGCTAATTGCTCAGGATGATTTGGACGAATAAATTTCCAACTGAGAAGTCCTGCGCCAAAGGTCAGGGAACCACCAAAAAATAGGAATTGACGACGGTTAAATTTCATAGATCACTATATTGATAAATTGATAAATGGCACAATAGATACTAACTGTAGGGGTGCAAGGCCTTGCGCCCCTACGCCTTTATGCAATTTGTGTACTTGATTTGTTAATCTTAATGTTATTTTCATGCCAAAAAACAATCAGAGGAAGGAAAACCGCAGGATGGTTCCTGAGAGAAGTTCCAGGAATCAGCCAGAAACTGAAACAAACATACAACCTCTTTACCAGAAAAACAAATCAATTTTTCAGCAAACAGCTATCCAAATCCTTAGAGGGATAATTGGGATTTTAGAAACAGCTGTAGTCAAGTTAGAACAGGAACCGATTCCTGAATATCAGGAATCCCCGAATTTTTGGCAATATCTTCCAGTGGGATGGGGTAGATTCTTAAGACAGCTACGCCTGTTTCTACCATCAAATGTATCAAATAATTTATCAGATACAATTTTAACCGGAATTTTGCTGCTGATGGTAATCTTAGGCTCATCACTGTTTTGGTTTACCAAGCAACCAACTCCGGTAACGACTAATATAGCATCCCAGAAAATTCCCATAACTCAACCAACAGCGATTACATCACCAGAATCAGTTACACCAACCGCAGAATCTCAACCAACGTCAATTCCTACACCTGAAATTACTCCTACAGAATCATCAAAACCTACACCAGAATTAACATTAACTCCTACACCTAAAGTGACTCCCATAGAATCACCGAAAGCTACACCTGAGTCAAAATCGACTGTAGAACCAATAGTTAAACTAACACCAGAGCAAATTTTAATTGCCAATATTGCAAATAAGATTAAACAAATCACAATTTCTCAACAGCATACTAAATCAGTTCTTGTCGCTTCCAACTTCATTAAATCCATTGAACCCAAATTTCGTACTAGCGATTTAACTATCCAGATTAACGATGATTGGTATTCTCTAGAAGAACTTCAGCAAAAACAACTGGTTAAAGCTATTTTAAGACAGTCTCAAGATCTGAATTTTACACACTTAGCAATTATTGATTCACAAAATAGATTAGTAGCGCGTAATCCTGTTGTAGGTGATGAAGTCATTCTGTATCAACTACCCACCACCTTTACGAAAAACGAGTATAATCATTTAATTTTAGATAAATCAAAAATTCATCCCACATCTGACCCGAAGGACAGTGTGGGATGAATTTTTGGGCGATAGCGATTATTTATACTTAACTAGACACTTAACTAGCAGCAGCTAACTCCGCTAACCGTTCTTGCTGGTCTTGGGATATACAAGATTGAATAAGCACCTCTATGTCTCCTTCGAGAACTGGGTTCAGGGAGTAGTTTTGACCAAGGCGGTGGTCAGTGGCTCGATTATCTTTATAATTATAGGTGCGGATTTTTTCGGAACGGGAACCTGTTCCTACTTGCGATCGCCGCATAGAAGTAACTTCTTCCTGTTGTTCGCGCAACTTGATTTCATACAATTTAGCGCGGAGGATTTGCATAGCACGCTCCTTGTTTTGTAACTGAGAACGTTCTTCCGTGCAAAAAATGCGAATTCCAGTAGGTTTGTGCATCAAGTCAACAGCCGTTTCCACCTTGTTCACGTTTTGTCCACCAGCACCACCAGACCGAGCAGTAGACAATTCAATATCTTTGGGATCAATATGCACTTCTACTTCATCTACTTCTGGCATAATTGCTACAGTAGCGGTAGATGTATGAACCCTTCCGCCAGCTTCCGTTGCTGGTACACGCTGTACACGATGTACTCCCGCCTCAAACTTGAGTTTGCTGTAAACGCTATCGCCCTGAATTTCCAAAATTACTTCTTTGAACCCGCCCATTTCACCCAAAGACTCGCTGACCAATTTAACTTTCCAGTTTTGAGAATCAGCATAGCGGGAATACATCCGTAATAAATCCCCAGCCCAAATACTTGCTTCATCACCACCCGTCCCAGCGCGAATTTCCAACATGATGTTTTTATCATCATTCGGATCGCGGGGTAGGAGCAAAATCTTTAAGCGATTTTCTAGGGAGATTAACTTCGATTCCAAATCATCCACTTCCAGAGCAGCGATTTCTTGCAATTCTGGATCTGTGTTGGATTCTTTGAGTACTTGACGCGCTCCGACCAACTCTTCTTGGGCGGTTTTCCAAGTATCGTATGTATTGACTACTTCTTCAAATGAAGACCGACTCTTCGCTACCTTCTGATATTCATCAGGGTTTCTAGCTGTATCAGGATCAGCTAACCGTCGGGTCAATTCATTATAAGTTTGTTCAACTGATTTCAGTTTATCTAGTAGATATGTTTCCGCCATATTGGTTACACCAGTAAAAAAATGACAAATTGGCTTAAGCATTAAATGACAATCGACCCAGCAGTTGCGGGGTCGTCGTTAACAGCTAGAGCCAACCAGCTACTTTTTCTTTTTGGTACCCGAAGCAGGGGTTTGTTCCGATGACATACCATATTTGCGGAGGAAGCGTTCAACGCGACCCTCAGTATCAATCATTTTCTGAGTGCCAGTGTAAAAGGGGTGGTTTCCAGACCAAACATCTACGTGTAATTCGGGTTTTGTCGAACCTACGGTCATAACTACTTGACCGTTACAGTAGACTTTAGCTTCTGGATACCACTGAGGATGAATATCAGGTTTAGCCATTGTTCCTTTTGTGGTAATTCTTCACTAATTATAACTTACAGCCCTGGAAATCGAAACTCTCGGTACTCTATCTTATCTCTTAGAGTACTGAGGCGCTTTTCGAGCTTTGTGTAAACCATATTTTTTCCGTTCTTTAGCTCTAGGATCGCGGGTTAAATAACCTTCGACTTTTAAGGGAGAACGGTTTTCTGGGTCGAGTTGACATAAAGCGCGGGCTACTCCTAGACGGATGGAGTCAGCTTGTCCGGTGAGACCACCACCTTCAGCTTTCACTAAAATATCGTATTCATTTTCTAGCCCCAAGGTTTCCAATGGTGCTTTAATTAAACCCAAATAATTGGCGTTAAATTGAAAGTAGAGTTCGCCCTCTTTGCCATTGACAGTCAATTTACCTTCACCAGGAATGAGGCGGACTCTGGCGACAGCGGACTTACGCCGTCCTGTACCCCAGTACACGGCCATACCTTTAGTCGTTTCTGCTATGGATACCATTAGTTCTCTCCAGGAATTGTGTTCAGTGTTAGTGTTTCAGGCTTCTGAGCTGCGTGGGGATGAGATGGACCAGCATAAACCTTTAATTTGGTAAATAACGATCTACCTAAACTATTTTTGGGTAACATCCCTTTAATAGCTTGTTCTATAATTCGTTCTGGTAAACGCTGTTGTAATTTAGCAAAGGTTTCTGTTTTCATCCCACCAGGACGACCAGAGTGGCGACGATAGAGTTTTTGAGTGCGTTTTTTGCCAGTTACTGCGATTTTTTCAGCATTAATCACTATGACAAAATCACCTGTGTCTATATGAGGTGTGTACTCGGCTTTTCTTTTTCCTCTCAGGAGCATCGCCACTTCGCTAGCTAGACGACCTAGTCTTTGGTCAGCCGCATCAATTAAATACCAATTATGCTGAAGGTCTGATTCAGCAGGTAGATATGTTTTACTCATTCTTCTTTGTTTTTTGCTCTTTGTTTTTTTGCTCTTTGTTTTTTCGGTAGTTACGGTTTAGTGGTGGTTAACACTAGTTGTGGTAGGGTGTCATACCAGATTTCTGGAGGAAAGGGAAAATCGGGGTAGCCCACTCTGAGTAAGCATAATCCTTGGGGCGGTGCAGCATATCTCACTTCCTCTCGACGTTGCTCATGCCAGATTTCGCTAAAGTTGGTTAACGTCCTCTGTTTAGCTCCGACTTGGACTAACATCCCTACTAATAGCCGTACCATCCCATATAAAAATCCGTCCGCCTGAATTTCAATATGGACAAATGACCCACTGCGCCAACATTCTACTGCTTGTACTTCTACCCAGGAATGCGATCGCGCCGAACCAGCACGATGAAAAGCAGCTAAATCGTGTTTTCCTAATAAGGGTTGGAGAGCAGCTACAATTAAAGATTCATCCAAGCATGAATAATAATAATGCCAACTGAAGGGTCTGACAAACAAGTTTGGTCTATCTTCAGTATAGATGGTGTAACGATACCGCCGATAAATGGCACTAAATCGGGCGTGCCAATCCTGACTTACACCGGCTGAAGCTCGAATTAATATATCCGCAGGGAGGTAACTATTTAGCACACTTGCCCATCTGTGAGCAGGGATTAACCCTGTGGCTGCAAAATGGGCTACTTGAGCTGCGGCGTGAACTCCAGCGTCCGTTCGTCCTGCACCATGTAGTGTCACATGATGCCCTAAAACGGTGGCGATCGCTGTTTCTATTTCTTCTTGGACGGTACGTTGCGCTTTTTGCCTTTGCCAACCATGAAAATGAGTTCCTATGTATTGAATAACTAAGGCTACTCTGTAAGTTGGCTGGGGCTGATCGCTCTCTAACATAGGAATAATGTCATTTGGCTTGCGTAATTAATTCTTCACCAATGACTCACAACCAATGAATTAGACCAGTTCGATAATTGCCATTTCAGCATTATCGCCGCGGCGCGGTGTGGTATGCACTATGCGCGTATAACCTCCATCCCGACTACCATAGCGATCAGCTGCTTGCTCAAATAGGACATGAACTAATGTTTTATCGTAGATATAACCCAAAGCTTCCCGACGAGCCGCCAGGGAACCATCTTTAGCTAAGGTAATCATTTTGTCTACTTCACTCCGCACTACTTTGGCGCGAATCAAAGTAGTTGTAATCTGACCATGACGGATTAGCTCAGTAGTGAGCGATCGCAGTAGGGCGCGACGCTGATCGGCTGGCTTACCCAGTTTTTTAACTCGACAACGGTGACGCATAACAATGCAGTGTTTGAATGACGATTTACTGGCTTGATGTTTAGTTGGGTTTAGTGCTTAGAGCCTCTTTCTTGGGGTAGAGTGATTCCCAAACGACGCTGTAGAGCTTCAACTACTTCTTCAGCCGATTTTTGACCGAAGTTTTTAATTTCTAGCAGATCTTCTTGGGTATAATCCAATAAATCTGCTACAGAATTAACTTGTGCGCGTTTTAGACAGTTATATGCCCGAACCGAAAGCTGTAATTCTTCAATGGGAATTTGAGCAGTAGGATCGTCTGGAATATTAGAATCCGTATCTGTCGGTTCTAGAGAAATATCTTTGAGTGGGTTGAATAAATCCACCAAAATTCCAGCCGCACAAGATAGGGCTTCTTGAGGTGAAAGACTACCATTAGTCCAAACCTCAAGGAGTAGTCGATCCCTACCCATAAAACCCTCAGAACGGGCTTCTTCTACACTGTAGTTGACCTTGCGTACAGGCATAAATATAGAATCGATTTGCAGGAAGTCTAGAGATGTAGCTTCCTCCCGTCCTCGTTCCACCGTCCGATAGCCTTTACCTCGTTCAATCCGAAATTCCATTTCCAACTTACCACCCTCAGCTACAGTGGCTACATACTGAGTAGGGTCAATCACCTCTACTTCACTAGGTAAATCAAAACTAGCTGCGGTGACTGTAGCTGGACCATTAATCAGGAGCCGACCAATTTGGGCTTGAGGAGAATGGTTCTTCAGAATCACTTCCTTCATCCGCATAATGATTTCCAAGACATCCTCGCGGACACCTGGAACAGTAGCAAATTCGTGACTTACACCAGCAATTCGTACTGCTGTAACTGCTGTTCCCTCTAAATTCGCCAGTAAAACCCGCCGCAACGCATTGCCGACCGTGGTTCCTTGACCCCGTTCTAGAGGTTCCAGAACAAATTTGCTATAATGGCTCCGACTCTCTTCTGTACTAGATTCTACACATTCAATTTGAAACTGCGCCACGGAGTAGCCTCCCCTTTTAAGGTGCTGCTAGTAGACAAAAAATTGCCTCTCGAATTGACTTGATCTTTTGGATTGGAGGGCTAAGTTAAGCTCCTCTATGAGATTTTTGGAACTAGTCCTATTTAAACCCTGCGACGTTTCGGGGGACGACAACCATTATGAGGAATAGGTGTGATATCCCGAATCAAGGTAATTTCTAGTCCGGCTCCTTGGAGAGCCCGAATGGCAGTTTCTCTTCCTGCTCCAGGTCCTGAGACCATGACTTCAATTTGGCGCATCCCTTGGTCGATCGCTCGCCGAGCTGCACTTTCAGCCGCAGTTTGAGCTGCGAAGGGAGTACCTTTTTTAGCCCCTTTGAATCCACTAGAACCAGCACTTGCCCAAGAAATCACATCTCCATTTTGATCAGTGATGGTGACAATGCTATTGTTGAAGGTAGATTGGATATAGGCGACCCCATTGGGTACATTGCGTTTTTGTTTTTTGCTGCCAGTTTTTTTAGTTGGTTGTCTCGCCATAATTCAAGTGCATTAAGGTAAAAAATGGTCTGATGGCTAGTAGCCAAGATAGGGCTATTTGCTTTATTTGCCAGGAGCTTTTTTCTTCCCAGCCACTGTCTGTCTTCTCCCGCGTCTGGTTCTGGCGTTAGTCCGGGTTCTTTGGCCTCTGACTGGTAATCCCATACGATGGCGACGACCTCTATAGGAACCAATGTCGATAAGACGTTTAATATTCAGCCCTTCCCAGCGTCGAAGATCCCCCTCGACTTGATAATTAGCTTCTATTTCGCCTCTTAAGGCAGCGACATCAGCATCATTGAGATCTTTAACGCGTATGTCTGGGTTTACTCCAGTATTCGCCAGAATTTCATGGGACCTAGATAACCCTATACCGTAAATGTATGTCAGACCAATTTCGATCCGCTTATCGCGGGGAAGGTCTACTCCTGCAATCCGTGCCACAATAATATATCTCCTTCTTCTGGTTTGGCAGTTATATTGGGTAAAGAGCGAGTTAGTTTTGAGAGATTTGGGGTGTAATGACCGTTGTGAGGTGGCTTGTGAAAGTGTGATTTATGGCTCTTAACCCTGACGCTGTTTGTGTTTGGGATTTTCGCAAATCACCATCACACGACCACGGCGTTTGATCACGCTACACTTTTCACAGATTTTTTTGACCGAGGCTCTAACTTTCATGCCTGTTAATTTGACTCCAAATATAAAATTATAACATTCTTCAGGGAAATGTTTCGGTTAAGTTTAATTAAGGAGGGGAAATCCCCCAACCTCTGGGAATCTTATGGTAGTCCTGTCAGAGTCCTACACATTTTTCTACATATATTTACTTTTTCCGTAATCTATAAGTAATTCTTCCCTTGGTTAGGTCGTAAGGGGTTAACTCCACTTTGACGCGATCGCCAGGTAAAATCTTGATATAATTACGCCGGATCTTACCCGAAATGTGTGCTAGAACATTGAAACCGTTATCTAGGTCTACACGAAACATTGCATTAGGCAATGATTCAGTGACGGTACCTTCCATTTCAATCAAGTCTTGTTTAGACAATTTGTTTTTTCCTCAACTCAACAATTCTCTGGGGTTTAGAAGTAAATCATGTGGGACACAACATAATTTGTCCAATAAATCAACAGTTATTTTATATATCTTAGCTAAATTTAGCTAAAATCTTCTCACCCACAGATGTGCGATCGCGACAGTGAAAATTAGGGAGGAAACAACCATCTGAATTTTTGCTGATTTTTGCTACTCCCTCAACTTCCCACGAGTTAGTCAACTATAACTTGGTTGCTATGACCTGATTTAATGCAGCAGTGACAGCTTCTTCGCTTTGATTACCATTCACAACAATCAGTTTTTGGCGCTCCTGGTAATAGTCAATCAAAGGAGCAGTTTCAGCTCGATAGACTTCTAATCGACGGCTAATAACTTCTCTACTATCGTCTTTACGTCCTCGTCCAAGTAATCGAGTAATCACAACTTCGTCTGGGACATCAAGGTTGATTGCTTGCTCCTTACCCTGACTAATCTCTAAAAGCAATTCCTCCAAAAAATCGCCTGTGTAATGGTACGAGGAAATCCATCCAGAATCCAACCGGTTTGAGCATCAGGCTTGTTTAACCGCTCTCTTACCATTTCCTGAACCAATTCACCCCGAACCAATTCACCCCGATCTAGATAACCCTGCGCTGCGATACCCAAAGTAGTTTTTTCCTCGATCGCTTGTCGTAACATCTCTCCTGTAGAAATGTGAGGAATATTTTGCAACTCAGCTATCAATTTAGCCTGAGTACCCTTACCTGCTCCAGGAGGACCTAAGAAGATTAGTCGCGTCAATGTCACTATTGTTTCACCATTCCTTCATAGCGTTGGGAAATAACGTAGGTTTGCACCTGCCTTGCTGTATCTATTGCTACACCAACTAGAATTAATAACGAAGTAGCACCCAAACCCTTGAAGGTTGGGACTCCTAGAGCCTTTTCCACAGCAGTAGGAATAATCGCCACTAAACCCAAAAAGATCGCTCCTAAAAAAGTCAGTCGATTACTCACGCGCTCAATATACTCACTCGTAGCCTTACCAGGACGAATACCAGGAATACTAGAACCCATCTTCTTCAAATTCTGCGCTACATCTACAGGATTCAGAATCAGGGACGAATAGAAATAGCTGAAGAATATGATAGAAAACATATACACCAGCACATAAACCCAAGATCCAGAACCATTAGGACTCAAATAGCTGCTGATAATATTGGAAAAGTCAGGATTTTTCAGAAAACTAGCTACTAGTGATGGCAAACTGAGGATAGCAGCAGCAAAAATGATCGGCATAACGCCACCTTGATTCAGCCGCAGAGGTAAGAAACTGCGTTGTTCAGCTAAAACTCTCCGCCCAACTTGACGACGAGCCGAAATAATCGGGATACGGCGCATTCCTTCTTGAACAAATACAATACCGACAATTGTTGCCAAGAAAATCAGCACCAGAACTATAACACGACCGATGACCTCCCGTCCGCCAACTTGGACCAAATCAATGGTATCGCCCAAAGATTTTGGTAGGGAAGCCACAATGTTGACAAAAATGATTAAGGATGCACCATTCCCAATACCGCGCTCCGTGATCAACTCGGAAGACCACATGACAAACATGGAACCAGCTACTAGAGCCAATGCTGTGGAGACCACGAAGAATATACCGGGTTGTAAAGCAAATTGCTGCAAAAAGAAGAAGGAAAATCCTGTACTCTGAACTATCCCCCAACCCAAAGATACATAGCGGGTAATTTGGGATATTTTGCGCCGACCTGCTTCACCTTCATTTTTTTGTAAATTTTCTAAAGCCGGAAGAGCAGCAGTGAGTAATTGGATAATAATAGAGGCATTAATAAAGGGCAAAATTCCCAAAGCAAAGACCCCTAAAGTAGAAAGTCCTCGTCCTGAGAAGATATCCAACAACCCGAATATTGCGTTATTACCCGATATAGCAGCTTCAAATTTTCCCCGGTCGATACCTGGTATGGGTAGAAAGATACCGAAACGAACTAAAATTAACACACCGACGGTAACAAGCAGCCTAGTTCTTAGTCCTGCTGCTTGTGCCATTTGCATAAAAGTTTCTTGAGCAGTTGGCGATTTATCTCGACTTATCATGAGAGTGCTACCTTATATCCTTATGTATTGAGGTTGGTTAGCATGAGATTATCCTCACATCAGCTTAAGACTTCGCAACTCCCACCAGCCGCCTCAATTTTAGTACGAGCCGAACCTGTAAAAGCTGCTGCTTGTACTTTGAGTGGAATGTTCAACTCCCCATTCCCTAAGACTTTTAATGGTCCTTTGGACGCAGTTAAAATTCCGGCTGCTTTCAGGGATTGCAAAGTGACCTCTGTATTAGGACTGAGAGAGGCTAACTTTTCTACATTAATCGTAGTGTAAATTATCCGATTAATTAAAGGAAAGCCTTTCAGCTTTGGTATCCGACGGTATAAAGGCTGTTGACCACCTTCAAATCCTGGTCGAGTGCTACTACCAGAACGAGATTTTTGACCCCTCATCCCTAAACCAGCACTAGCACCCTGTCCAGCAGAAATACCTCTAGCCACGCGGCGACGGCGTTTTTTTGAGCCCTTTTGCGGCTTAACATCGTTGAGTCTCATAATCGACTGAGTAATGGATAATTGACTATTGAAAGAAAACTGGAGCTTGATTAACCTACGATTAATCTATATATAGAGTTTTTCCACTGGAACACCTCTATCTTCAGCAACTTCGGCTAATGTCCGTAAGGTGGACAGCGCATTTACTGCTGCTCTAGCGTTATTCAAAGGGCTGTTGGAACCAAGTTGTTTCGCCAGAATATTACGCACTCCGGCTAACTCTAATACAGTCCGCACAGCACCACCGGCAATTACACCAGTACCTGGAGCAGCTGGACGCATAATTACCTTAGCACCACCACCTACACCATTAATCGGATGGGGAATGGAGTTGGATTTAGTAATTGGGATGTCGATCAGATGCTTTTTACCATCAGCGACACCTTTTTTTACAGCACCAATAACGTCTGATGCTTTTCCTACTCCCACACCAACTTGACCGCGTTCGTTACCGACCACAACGATCGCTCGGAAACTGAGTTTTTTACCACCCTTAACCACTTTACTCACACGACGGATTTGAATTACCCGTTCTTGCCAAGTGGTTTCTTCTTTTTTTGCTCGGCTTGTTTTACGACGACCCGTAGCCATAATGATTAAAACTCTCTTAATTTGAATGTGGTCATTGTTTCAAAAGATTTCAATCTGACAAATCAATCTGAGAAAGCATCAGAAATCCAAACCAGCTTCTCGTGCTGCGTCAGCTAGTGCTTTGATCCGTCCGTGATAGAGATTTCCTCCCCGGTCAAAGACAACTTTGCTAATTCCCTTTTCTAGCGATCGCGCAGCAATGAGTTTTCCAACTTGTACTGAAGCATCACGATTAGCACCAGAAGACAAGCTAGTTCTCAAATCCGGCTCCAAAGTGGAAGCTGCTACCAGAGTATGATGTTCAGTGTCATCAATCACTTGAGCATAAATATGCTCATTAGAGCGAAATATCGCCAACCGTGGACGTTCAGCAGAACCAAAAACCTTACCACGGATACGTCTATGACGACGTGTTTTGGATTCTCTACGAGTAAGTTTCATATTTACTTCTTACCACCCTTACCAGTCTTACCAGCTTTCCGTCTGACCACTTCACCGCTATAGCGAATACCTTTACCCTTATAAGGTTCTGGCGGACGCACAGCACGAACTTTCGCAGCGGTATTTCCCACTAATTCTTTATCGAAACCAGTCACAATCACATTAACGTTATTTTCCACAGCGAACTGGATACCTTCAGGAGGTTCAATTTGCACTTGATGACTATAACCCATATTCATCACCAGGTTACGTCCTTGGACTTGCGCACGATAACCTACACCTTGAATTTCCAAACGACGTTGAAATCCTTGAGAAACTCCTTCTACCATATTGGCGACTAGAGTCCGGCTTAAACCGTGGAGTTGTCTGGATGTGCGGGTTTCATCTCGACGAGTTACCAGTAATGTTGATCCTTCTTGGGAGATGATCACATTGGGGGGTAGCTGACGGGAAAGTTCCCCCTTGGGACCCTTGACCACAACTTTAGTGCCATCAACCGCCACTTCTACTTTGGCGGGAATAGTAATTGGTCGTCTACCAATACGAGACATAACTTTTTGCTCTTTTTACTCTGGAGTTGTTTGTTTAGTGTGATTACCAAACATAGCAAAGTACTTCACCACCCAAATTCTGACGACGGGCTTCCCGGTCAGTCATAATCCCACTGGATGTAGAAATAATTGCGATACCGATACCACCTAGTACTCTTGGTAAATCCTTTCTGTTGGAATAGACACGTAAGCCTGGCTTACTTATGCGCTTGAGAGCAGTAATCAACGGTTGACGACTCTTCCCCTTATATTTGAGAGAAATCACCAAATTCCGCTTGACTCCTTCTCCCGCTTCCACATACTCGGCGATGAAACCTTCTTCCTGCAATACCTTAGCTATATTGCGAGTCATTTTTGTCGCTGGCACTAGTGTACTTTGATGCCTTGCCAAATTAGCATTGCGGATGCGCGTCAACATATCTGCAATTGTGTCGTTAGCCGCCATCTTTTCCTCTTTAGATGAACTGATTAATCACGGAAGGGCATACCCATTTCTTTAAGTAAAGCGCGACCTTCTTCGTCGCTTTTGGCTGTGGTGATAATAGAAATATCTAGACCACGCACTTGGTCGATTTTGTCGTATTCGATTTCTGGAAAAATCAACTGTTCTCGCACGCCCAAAGTGTAGTTACCACGACCATCAAAACTTTTGGGGCTGACACCACGAAAGTCACGAATTCTAGGAAGTGTGAGACTAATTAAGCGGTCGAGAAAGGCGTACATCCGTTCGGCTCTCAGGGTAACCATGATTCCCACGGGCATCCCTTGACGAATTTTGAATCCAGCGATCGCCTTTTTTGCCCTAGTTACTACTGGCTTTTGACCAGTAATTACGGCAATTTCATTTAAAGACGCTTCTAGCGATTTAGCGTTTTGAGCCGATTCTCCTAAACCCCGATTTATAGTTACCTTAACCAATTTCGGTACTTGATGAACATTGGTGTAATTGAACTGTTTGGTTAACTTAGGAACTATCGTCTCTTGATATAAAGTTTTCAGTCTTGTGGTAGCCATAGTTGTTGTTTGTCCTTATAGTCCCTGGTCTTGGTCAGGGAGAAGAGGTGCTTATTTATCAAGGATTTCTCCGGTTTTTTTCAGCATCCTTACTTTTTTACCTTCAGCGGTGAAGGTGTAGCAAACACGACTGGCGACGTTTTGCTTTGTGGAATAAAGCATGACGTTGGAGCTATGAATCGGGTATTCCTGAGTAACTATCCGTCCAGATTCCCCTTCTTGCTGTGGCTTAACGTGCTTTGTTTTGATATTAACTCCTTTAACTAGCACTTTGCCTAGTTGAGGGAGCGCTTTAATTACTTCACCCACTTTCCCTTTGTCTTTCCCGGAAATTACTTGGACTGTATCCCCGGTCTTAACGTGCAATTTAAAGAATTTGGGCTTTTCTTTTTGGCTTGACATTACAGAACCTCCGGAGCCAGTGAAACGATTTTGGTGAAGTTCTTATCGCGTAGTTCCCGAGCCACTGGACCAAAAACCCGTGTACCTCTGGGATTACCATCTTTGTTGATAATCACAGCAGCGTTATCATCAAAGCGAATACTCATACCGCTATCGCGGTTAATTCCTTTGCGGGTACGGACAATTACCGCTTCCACCACATCGGATTTTTTCACAGCCATATTAGGCGTAGCGTCCTTGACGACAGCAATGATTTTGTCGCCTACACCGCCATAGCGTCGATTACCTGCGCCCAATACACGGATACACATAAGTTTACGCGCACCGCTATTGTCAGCAACATTCAGGTAGGTTTGGGGTTGAATCACGATTGGTCTCCCTTGTTAAGTTGTGTTTTTTGAAGTCACAACTATTCGTTAACTGCTGGTTGTTCAGCTACTGGTTGCTCAGTTACTGGTTGTTCAGTTACTGCTTCAACCAATGATGGCTCAACTACTGGTTGATCCTGTGGTTGATCTTGTGGTTGATCTTGTTTCTTTGGCTGGTTAGTGTTTTTCTTGTTTAAGATTTCTGTAACTTGCCAACGTTTGGTTTTACTCAGGGGTCGGGTTTCTTGAATCCGCACGCGATCGCCCATTTTGCAATCATTATTTTCATCATGGGCTTTATAGCGCCGAGTTTGAACTACAATTTTGCCGTACTTGGGATGAGGAGCGCGGTTTTCCACAGCAACCACGACTGTTTTTTGCATTTTATCGCTCACTACCAAGCCAACACGTTCCTTAACTGCCATATTCCTCTGTTTGTTTGGTTTGGTCTTCTGTTGGGACTGCTTGACTGTTTTGGCGTTTGCGCTCTGATTCCACCGTTAATAATTGAGATAAACGATGGCGAGCATGTTTTAATTGATGGGTTTTGTCCAATTGTCTGGTAGCTTTTTGCAAACGCAATTGAAATAACTGCTTTTTCACAGCGAGAATTTCTTCAGATAATTTCTCTTCAGATAATTCTCTAGCTTCGGAAATTTTGGGAAGAGCCATAATCTACTCTTGCTCCTGTTGTTGAGGACGAACAATAAACTTAGTTTTGATGGGTAATTTGTAGTCAGCCAAGCGCATGGCTTCTCTAGCTATTTCCTCAGTTACACCACCGATTTCAAATAAAATCCGTCCCGGTTTGACCACAGCTACCCAAAACTCTGGCGACCCCTTACCAGAACCCATCCGAGTTTCAGCAGGACGCATTGTGATTGGCTTATCAGGGAAAATCCGAATCCAAATTTTTCCACCCCTGCGAATATAACGGGTCATAGCTCGACGGGAAGCTTCAATTTGGCGGGCGGTAATCCACGCTGGTTCCTGGGCTTGGAGAGCGTATTCTCCAAAATTCAGGGTACTACCACGAGTGGCTAAACCTTCCATTCGCCCACGTTGTTGTTTACGGAATTTAGTTCTTCTAGGACTTAACATGGTTCACTGGACCTCGTGTTTTACTAGCTCAATCTACTAGCTTTCATTTGAGCGGTCTTCAAACTGCTGACGACGGCGTTGTTGACGACGACGGGGTTCACCTCGGTCTCCACGATCTCGGTCGCGATCGCCTCGGTCGCGATCACCTCGGTCGCGATCGCGGGATGTAGGTTGAGAAGATACTTCTTCTTGTCCGGGAATAATTTCACCCTTGAAGACCCAGACCTTAATTCCTAAAATCCCGTAAATCGTTTTAGCTGTGCAGTAAGAGTAATCAATATTAGCCCGGAGAGTGTGGAGTGGAACGCGACCTTCACGAGTCCATTCAGTCCGAGCAATTTCTGCGCCGTTGAGCCGCCCGCTAACTTGGACTTTGATTCCTTGAATACCAGCCCTTTGTGCTCTTTGAATGGCTTGGCGCACAACCCGACGGAAAGAAACCCGTCTTTCTAGTTGTTGAGCAATATATTCTGCAATCAGGTAAGCATCAGCATCAACGCGTTGAACTTCCACCACGTTGATCCGGATTTGGCGATTACCACCCAACATTTCTTGTAGTCCGGTGCGCAATGAATCAATACCTTGTCCACCACGTCCTACAACTACACCAGGTCTAGCTGTCCGCACTTCTAAATCGATTTGGTCTGCTTTCCGCTCAATTCTGACTTCGGAAATCCCCGCATTATTTTGCGCGTATCTACCCAACTTTTGCTCTATATAATTCCGAAGTTTCCGATCTTCTTGTAATAGCGCTGGATAACGGTCAGGATTAGCAAACCATAAGGATTGGTGTTCTTGAGTTATACCCAGACGGAAACCGACTGGATGAATTTTCTGTCCCACAACAAATATTTCCTTTAAAATTTCTGACTCTAGGCAATTTCTGGTGTCTATTCGTCTTATTTAGCAGCAGCGTCAGCAGCAACAGCGACAGTAATATGACACGTTGGTTTGCGGATTTGGTAAGCTCGTCCTTGGGCTCTAGGCTGGAACCTTTTTAATACGGGTCCCGCATCAGCGAAGGCTTGGGTAATCACCAGTTGAGCCCTGTCTAATCCGCCATTATGTTCCGCATTAGCCACAGCAGAGCGCAAAACTTTGAGTACTGGATCACAAGCGCGATAAGGCATAAATTCCAGAATCATTAATGCGTCTCGATATGACCGTCCGCGAATTTGGTCAAGTACACGGCGCACTTTGAACGGAGAAATGCGAATATAACGGGCGATCGCCTTAATTTCTGTTGTCTCAGTTGCCATAATTTTCTCCTTGCTCAGTGACTATCTACCTGCCTTTTTGTCACTCTTGCTATGACCTCTATATGAACGTGTGGGAGCAAATTCTCCTAACTTATGTCCCACCATTTGCTCATTCACAAAAACTGGAACATGTTGTTTCCCGTTATGAACTGCTATAGTGTGACCCACCATCAGAGGTAGAATTGTCGAAGCTCTCGACCAAGTCTTGATTACCTGTTTTTCGTTTTTTTCGTTTAACCTTTCAATCTTTTTGAGCAAGTGATCTGCTACAAAAGGACCTTTTTTCAGAGAACGACCCATAGATTTATCTACAAATAGATATGGAAACTAGACTGCGAATATTGGAACTTGAGAACTTTTAGACTGTCAAAACCGAAAACCAGTTTTGCTTAACTTGTTCCCTGTTCCCTCCCCTAAGACTGACGACCACCACGACCGCGTTTAGAAGATTTGCGGCGACGGCGCACAATCAACTTACTGCTGAGTTTCTTGCGCTTCCGTGTTTTAGCACCTAAAGCAGGTTTACCCCAAGGAGTTACAGGACCAGATCTACCGATAGGCGCTCTACCTTCACCACCACCATGAGGGTGATCGACCGGGTTCATGACACTACCTCTAACCTTAGGACGGCGACCTTTCCAACGGTTACGTCCTGCTTTCCCAGCGCTCAGGTTTCTTGCGTCTGTATTCCCTACTTGTCCAAGGGTCGCGTAACATTCACGGCGGATCAACCGTACTTCTCCAGAAGGTAGTTTCAGAGTCACATAGTTACCTTCTTTAGCAACTACTTGCGCTGTAGCACCTGCGGCGCGGACGATTTGACCACCTTTACCTGGAGTCATTTCCACGTTATGAACACTACTACCCAAAGGAATATTAGATAGAGGTAAAGCATTTCCATCTTCTATAGGAGAAGTTGGACCAGCAATGACAGTCGTACCCACTTTCATCCCATTGGGCTGAAGAATATAGCGCTTTTCGCCATCTTGATATTCCAGTAGCGCAATCCGCGCATTGCGATTGGGATCATATTCGATCGCAATCACTTTAGCTGGAATGTCCCGCTTATCTCTTTTAAAGTCAATAATCCGATAAAGTCGCTTGTGTCCGCCCCCCCGACGACGGCTGGTTATCCGCCCTTGGTTATTCCGACCTTTAGGCCTGTGAATCGAGATAGTCAGCGACTTCTCAGGTTCAGTTTTGGTAATTTCAGCAAAGTCGGCGATCGTAACTTGGCGAGTACTGGGGGTATAAGGGCGATAAGAACGAGTACCCATAAACTAAATTAGAGATTTTGTGAGATTGGGAAACTAGAGATCTGGGAAGAGAACTTGTCTAATTTTCTCTTCATCGCCAGATGCGACGGTAACAATAGCCTTTTTGTATTGAGGCTTGAAACCAATAAACTTACCAACACGACGTTTCTTCCGGGGTGGAATCAAAGTATTTACCTTCACCACCTTGACTTGAAACAAATCTTCGATCGCTGCTCTGATTTCCGGCTTAGTTGATTTGAGAGACACTTCAAAAGTGTATTTATTTTGCTCCATCAAAATCGTCGCCTTTTCAGTCACTATGGGACGACGCACCAAATCAGCCAAATAGCGGGGGTCGAGGTTAACCATTGTTGTAAACCTCCTGAATTTTGGTTAAAGCCGCCGCTGTCACCACGATTTTATCAGCGTGGAGGATATCGTAAACATTCAGTTGATCAGCAGCAATCGACTTGACATTCTCTATATTCCGCACAGACAGCAGAATATTTTCTGGTATCTCCGCCAAAATCAATAGCGCCTTTTGCTCTGGATCAACTCCCCATCTGGTGAAAGCAGCGACTAATTCCTTAGTTTTAGGACGGGATAATTCACCGCCAAACTCTTCCACCACAATCAAATCTTCAGCGCGACTGACAAAAGCTGTACGCAGAGCTAAACGGCGCTCTTTGCGATTCAACTTCAAATTAAAATCTCTGGGTTTAGGACCAAAGATCACACCACCGCCCCGCCATAACGGAGAACGAATAGAACCAGCGCGAGCACGACCAGTACCCTTTTGTCGCCAAGGCTTGCGACCACCACCCCTCACTTCGGAACGAGTTTTTGTAGAAGCTGTTCCTTGGCGGGAATTAGTCATTTGTCGCACCAGAGCGCGGTGGACAATATGCACCGCAGTTTCTTCCTTCGCAACGCGCAACTCGAACGAAGTTTGTCCGACTTGTTCCCCTTGCCAATTTTTAACTACACTCTCAACCATTTTTAGACTTCCTTTGTCAGCCGTTAGTTATCGGTTTTCACATGAACACTACAGCCAACAACTAAAATTCACCGCGACTAATCTACTTTTTCTTGTTTCCGACGGATTTCGCCGGTACTACATTCACCAAAGCGCCTGGTTTACCAGGGATAGCTCCCTTCACCAGAATTAAATCGCGCTCTGTATCTACACGCACAACAGTTAGTTGGCGAACCGTTGACCGACCACCACCCAAACGACCAGCCATCCGTTTTCCAGGATAGACACGACCAGGGGTAGTACCAGCACCGATAGAACCAGGCTCTTTATGGTTTTTAGAACCATGGGACATAGGACCGCGCCCAAAATTATTCCGCTTCTGGTTACCAGCGAAACCACGTCCAATACTTGTGCCAATTACATCGACAATTTGACCAGCACTAAAAATATCAGCTTTAATTTCTTGACCTAAAGCATAATCACTAGAGCTATCAATCCGATATTCATTTAAATGGCGCAGAGCTCGATCCGATGATTTAGACAGATGACCTAACAGAGGTTTGTTCAACGCCTTTGGTTTAACTTCGCCATAACCAACTTGGATAGCGGAATAACCATCAGTCTGCTTAGTTTTAACTTGTGTAACAGTGCATGGACCCGCTTGAATCACAGTAATAGGGATAGCTACACCTGCTTCGTCAAAGATTTGAGTCATGCCCAGCTTGGTGCCGAGAATACCTACAGACACAGTACTGGTTCTCCTTTTTAGTTGCTGAAAGTGAGAATGGAACTCCAAGAGAGTAAATTCAAACGTGAATGTTGATTTTGGTCAGTCCAAATTAAACTAACCAACGGAAAACCGTAAATGTTGATTTAACAACAATTGAATTTTCACAATAAAACCAACAAGCGCTATCTCTTGACTTATCCTTAAGTTGTTCTAGATTTGTCCGGTGAATCCGTTGATTTTTAGGGACGCTCTCACCGGAACAGCAGGGATACCTTCAAAGAATAGAGAAGGTACTAGTGAAATCAATGCAAGACGTGATTGCTTTGCGCTTTGTGCAGCATTGCTTTCGTCCAAGCAATTGCTCTGGCACTCTCCAACTGTAGTTAGGACTTAAGCAGCCAATTCTACTCAGTATCCCTTGCCTGAGAATCGAATAACATAATGCTTCAAACTAGCATTATGACTCAGGCTCTACTTTTTTAAACACCTTAAACAGCAGTTTAAGACTTCGCCTATTTTTTAATTTGCGGCTACGAGAGTGGATATAGTACGGAGCAGAGCCGCTCCCACGGTTTTGACCTGAAAGCCTTTTAAGTGTAGCAGCATCTGCTCTCTCTTAGCTTTTTTTAGCTCAATTACCTTTAAGGGAAATGCGAGAGCTAAAATCCAGCCAGCCTTCTAAATTTCAATAATTCGGTCACAATCTCAAATTGTAAACCATCGATTTAATTTTGTCTAGTACTTTTTCCAAACATTTTCAGATTGTCAGCATTCAATGCAGATGCTGGGTAAAGCCTGGGTTTTCCTAGTTATATTAGATGAAGCAACTCCAATCTTTCTTAATGCTATGAGTGAACCCCTAGTTGATACTTCTATCCCACCGCCGTTTCCCGAACATACTCAACTCCCAGAGTCTGACGGTACTTTTATGGCAAATTTTCTTAAGCATCCCCAAAGCATAATTCTGACAGACTCTATCGTTCAGACTTTACAAAATTTCCATCCAGACGGACAGTATTGTATAGGACAAGACTGTGGTATCTACTGGCGAGAAACTGAACCGCCCGAAAAAGGCGCTGTAACATCAAACTGGTTTTATATCCCCGGTGTTCCACCAAGATTAGATGGAAAAGTTCGCCGTTCCTATGTGTTCTGGCGGGAATATAGACCCCCATTAATCGCTATAGACTTAGTTAGTGATAATGGTGATGAAGAACGAGACGCAACATCTCTATATGCGGTGGGATTACCTAAAGATGCCAAACCTGGTAAGTTCTGGATATATCAACGTGTTATCCGTATTCCCTATTATGCCATTTATGAAATAAATAATCAAAAATTAGAGGTTTATCACTTGACCGATTTTTCTTATCATCAAATACAACCTAATGAACGTGGACATTACCCGATTCCACCTTTGGAAGTAGAATTAGGATTATGGCAAGGAAGCTATTTAAATAATCCTGAGCAACTCTGGTTACGTTGGTGGGATTCAACAGGTAATCTGTTGCTTATGGGCAGAGAAGAAGCCCATTTAGCAGAACAAAGGGCTGCAAAAGCTGAACACAAAGCTGCAAAACTGACTGAACGTTTAAGGTCACTGGGTATAGATCCAGATTCAGAATAACTGCACACATTAAACTGTCCCGGTTATATTAGAAGAGTAACCGCAATATTGTAAATGGCATGAGCGAAACCCTCGTTGATATTGCTATCCCACCGCATTTTCCCGACCATACTCAACTCCCAGAGTCTGACGGTACTTTTGTGAAAAATTTTTTAGAGCATCCCCAAAGCATCATTCTGACAGACTCTATTATTGAGACTTTACAAAATTTATATCCAGACGGGCAATATTGTATAGGACAAGACTGTGGTATCTACTGGCGACAAGCTGACCCGCCCGAAAAAGGCTCTGTAGCACCAGACTGGTTTTTTGTCCCCGGTGTTCCACCAAGATTAGAGGGAAAATATCGTCGTTCCTATGTATTATGGCGGGAACATACGCCTCCATTAATCGCTATAGAGTTAGCTAGTGATAATGGTGATGAAGAACGAGACACAACACCTCTATCTTCACTGGGATTATGGGAAGATAGAAAACCTGGTAATTTCTGGGTATATGAACAAATTATTCGTATTCCCTATTACGCCATTTATGAAATAAATCAGGATAAATTAGATGTTTATTGCTTGAGCAATTTTTCTTATCAGAAGATACAACCTAACGAACGTGGACATTACCCTATTCCACCTTTGGGCGTAGAATTAGGATTATGGCAAGGAAGTTATCTGAATAATCCTGAGCAACTTTGGTTACGTTGGTGGGATTCAACAGGTAATTTGTTGCTTGTGGGCAGAGAAGAAGCCCACTTAGCAGAACAAAGGACTGCACAAGCCGAATACGAAACGGTGCAGGCTAAAAATGAAACCATACAGGCTGAACGTAAAGCTGCACAAGCTGAACGCAAAGCTGCACAATTGGCTGAACGTTTAAGGGCAATGGGTATAGATCCAGATTTAGAATAAATACACGCATTAATCTGATAAAACAGGAATTTGAAATTTAGAGCGATTTTACACCGTTTCAGCGATGTCTGGGTTGGGCTATATCACTCCGCCCGCCTTCATGCATTGCAGATCGTCTCCAAGAGAAGCGATATCGCCCATATTATTAAGAATTGTAAAGCCATCTTGTTGTAAGGCTTTCGTCGTCATCAAGTTTTGAATTAGGAATTGCTGCTAATAAGAATAAATCCTTTATAATATAATGTAAAAATCAAGTATTACAGCGACAGGGAAACTGTCTAAATATTTTCATGGATATTCTTTAAGTCGAAATTAGGTCTGTAAATGGTTTTAAATAATCAGGTAAAGTCAGAGAAAACAGTAAATGCATCGCCTACAAAAAACTTCTTTGTAGAGATGCTTACTCGTGATATCGACCTAGAGGATGCAATTCTAGACCTTCTAGACAATTGTGTTGATGGAATACAACGCATTATCACCACTTCGGATTCAGATAAGCCATATGAAGGATTTTGGGCTAAAATAACACTCTCGCAAGCACAATTTAGAATTGAGGATAATTGTGGAGGTATTCCAGCAGAAGCTCAGGAATATGCCTTTAGGATGGGCAGACCAGTAAATGTTAGTAGTGTTAATAACTCTATTGGCACTTACGGTATTGGTATGAAAAGAGCCATCTTTAAAATGGGACGCTCAAGTAGAATAATATCTCAAATTCCTAATTATTCTTTTCAAGTTTCAATTAATCCTGACTGGTTAGTTGATGATCGTTGGGAATTTCCGATGGAAGAAATGCACACTCCCCTTGGACATGAAGGTACATTGATTGAAGTAACAGATTTACGTGATGAAGTTATTGAAATGTTTTCTTCTGAGCAATCAACTTTTCCTAACACCCTAGTAGGGAAAATTTCTCATTACTATAGCTATATTATTAATAAAGGATTTACTGTTTATGTAAACGATAGAAAAGTTTCTCCAAAATCTCTAGAACTTCTCTGGGATGGTGTTGAGCAAATAAAAAATCAAAGTTTTATTGCTCCCTATCTTTATGAAGCCAAAAAAGGTGAAGTAGAAATCAAGCTAGCGATCGGTTTTTATAGATCAATAGCTAGTGAAAATGAAGTGGATGAAGAAACGGAGGGTATTAGAAGAAGGAATGACGATGCTGGCTGGACTATTGTTTGCAATGACCGCGTAGTAGTATATTGTGACAAAACACGTTTAACCGGCTGGGGTGAAGCTAAACTTCCTAGTTATCACCCTCAGTTTATTGCTATTTCAGGTATTGTACATTTTCGCAGCCAAGATGCAAGAAGGCTTCCTATGACAACTACAAAAAGGGGTATAGATGCATCTTCGGATATATATTTATATGTAAAAGGTTTTATGAGGGAAGGGCTAATGATATTTACTTCATATACCAACAAGTGGAAGAAAAATATTCCTGGGGAAAAAGAAAGGTCCAAGCAAGCTAAAACTACTGATCCAAACCTCATATTCCAGAAGATACCTCAAGAAGTTTGGAAACCAATAAAAGGAAGATCGAGCGAGGGTAAATCCTTGCTTGTCGAAAGGAAATTTATTCCTAAATTACCTGTACCAGAAAATCATTATCAAAGTAGTAAAAGCAAAAATATCAGCTTTTCAAAACCTGCAGAAGAAATTGAAATGGCTGCTGAGTATTTATTTGAAGATTCTGAGCGTGACCCATCAGAAGTCGGTAATGAGTGCTTTGAGAAAATTTTGAAAATGGCTAAACAATGAGTGGTACATCTATCCCTTATCATCTGCGACAAAATAAAGCAATTGATAGATATGCATTTATGGAGCTTTTATCAAAATGATTTTATCGAAGATTTTCAAAGAGAAAATGAAACAATTATTTGGTTAGATTATACCAAACCATCTAGATTAAGAAGCCAAATTGAAGAATTTCAAGCTATTATTGATAAACTTCTTCCACTTGATATTATAAAAGTTACATTAAATGCTCATGCTGCTAGCTATTTAGAAGCACAAAAAGAAAACAAACCGGATGTAATACAAAATCAAAGATTGGTGGAATTATGCGAAAAGTTAGGAGATATTTTTCCCTCTGCTAAAGTTACTACGGACATGATGACGCACAATAGATTTCCAGAAGCATTATCTGTGATTCTAGAATTTGCTGCTAATATTGCAACCCAAGTAAGACCTAATATCTATTTTCAGCCTATAACTTCATTCTCATATGCTGATGGACAAAAAATGTTAACTATAACAGGTATTCTTTTAGAGAAGGATAAGCAGATTGATTTTTTTGATAAAACTAATATAGGAAAATGGGAACTTAGCAATATCAATTGGGGTAAACCACTAAATATAAATATACCAAATCTCACAATTAAAGAGCGGCTATATATTGATTCTCTTTTGCCCAATTCAAATGTAGAAAATATTCAAAGTGAATTAGGATTTTCATTTGACAAAGATGATGACGTATCAATTGATATGTTAAAAACTTATGTTCTTTTTTATCGACAATCTCCATTCTTTTCGAGAATAGTCGTTTGACAAAAACTCATTTTAAACATATTCACTTAAGACTGGAGCCAGAGCGGAGGAAAGCTCCGCTTGCTGGTCAGATGGACTTTTTCAAGCCTACGCCTAAAGGCGTGGGATTTCTGACTAGATTATGTTCAAGCATCTTTCCTGCTTGGAACGCCTTTTTCTGGAAAAGAAAATCTAGGATAAATCCTTCATGCGGCTCTCTAGGATCTAATTTTGTACTCAGCGCCCCATTCACAAAAACCTTGTCTATACTAGGTTCTAGTAACAGTTCTTTGCTAAAATGCTCATCTTCGCCTACGACTACTACCGCAAGTGAGTTTCGCGCAGCAGCTAATATTTCCTGTCGCGAATTAGCTGAAGTGAAGACTGCAAATGGAAAGGGTAGCTCAACGCCAAATAGTGGATGTGCAAAAGATGGAACTTCAATTACAGTGGGTAACATGAGTGTCGCATCACCAATTTTGCCAATTCTACCTCCAGAGACTGATGACCACTCCTTAGTATCTGGGCTAAGATTGCTATCAATCAAACTATTATAGGACTCAGCTTCTTTGACATTGCTCATGGCACCCAACTGCGCTGATTCTTCTAGAGGGGAGATGACTGGAATCTGTTTCAACAAAGCAGATACAGCATCTGTTAATTCCTGTGCATCACCTTCCACAATGACCGCACTGCAATTAATACAACCCCGTCCACCATCATCCACAATCAGGTGATAAACAGTATCTACCGCCTGGTTGAAATCTGCGTTTGCTAGGACGACTGCTTTTGACCGCCCTGGACCATAAACTTTGACATGATTATCTCCAACATAGCGGTCTGCAATTTCTTGTCCACCAAAAACTACGGTTAAAGCAGTAGCTTTAGTTATAGTATCCACCAACTCATGTGTACCAGGGAAAAATGTCAGCGCGTCCTCAGGTAATCCAGCCTCAAGCAGTGACATGACTAACCGATATGGTGTGAAAACATCTCTATAAGATGGGCGTACCATTAATGGTATTTTCATCGCTAGAGCACACAACCACATATAATGGGTTGATGGGTGGTTACCAGGCATAACAAACCCCGCATTTCTCCCTCTCGGTACAAGTCCGACTTGAATTTCTCCCACTTCGTAGATATAATTATCAAAGACTGCTAACCCTCCTGGACTTTGCAACAGTAAAAGCTGCTCCATAGCTGGAAGGATCTGCGGAAAGAAATCCAAGGTAAGACGACGCACAATAGAAATTGGCAACCCAGAGGTAAGTGATGCACACTTTACATATTCTTCTGGTTTTAATCCATCTGCTTTTCCCTCGTGGAATAGTTTACCCGCTTGACGGAATATATCGAGTAGGGAATTAATCGAACAGGATAAAGGCGCGGAGGCATTTTTACTAGCTGTCATATTCACTAGTATGGGAGGAGTAATAGTAGCTGCTCCCACAAGAGAACCGTCAAATCCCACTAACGGTTTCTGTTCGATACTTCTATAGTCCTTACGTCCTTTTCCTGTAATAGCTGGAATGAACATAATTAGTAAACTCCTTCAATTACAGGAACACGATTTTTTGTGTGTGGACGCACATTAGCGACGCTATCCCAGCCAAATTGGGGAAGTGCTTCCCAGCGTTCGGCTTGATCACGCTCAAGAACTTTCGGTAAAAATAAATCTTCCGTCATCAAGGAAAAACAAACTTGTCCGATTTGGTGGTAGTTCAATATTTTATTTGGGTTGTCCAAGTCCACAATTTCAATCTTGAACAATGGTTCTAGAGGACAGTAGGAGATGCTAGGATGATCAATTTGGTAAGGACACATTGGTGCCATTCCCATGAGGGTGTTTCCATAGATAGCAGTGTTGACCGCCTGGGGAAACAACTCGGTACATAAGAGTTGGTACAAGTCCAGATCTAAATGAGTCCCTCCATAGAAGAGTCCCCTAAACTCGTAACCGCGATCGCTCATTTCTGGTCCGAGGATTTGAATTAGGGCTGGCGTTGTACCTAATACCTGAATATCTTGGGTATCTAAAATCGCGTATGACTCCCTGCGGATATGGTCTAGATAAAGGTCTAACGTTTTGCTGTCATTTTTTTGATAAAGCAACTTGATAAATCTGGGGTCCAAATCGATGCGATAGCACATACCTCCTCGGCTATTAGCGAAATCTTGGACTATATCAGCTACCACATGAGGTCCAGTCGGTCCTATCCACAACCAATTAGCGTCACGGGGAAACTCAACTATATGGTCATAGTACCAATTCAACCATCGGTTCATCAGTTGTGAGTTTTCCCGATTAGCGATTCTGCAGGGTGTTCCTGTGGTTCCACCTGTCTCGTAAACCCGCAATTTGGCAGGGTCTTGGGCAATTTTAGCTGGTAAGAACTCACGTACATCTCTTCGACGTAGTTCATCAATGGGAAAAAATCCCAACATGGCTAAATCATCATAACCATGAATATCTCTTCTGGGATTAATTCCAATATCTTGAGCTTTCTCTATCCAAAATGGTGAGCCATATTCGGGATGGAAGTGAATATTAATGATATGACATACCCAGTCATCTAGGTTGATTGCTTCGGGTAGAATCGGATTCTGTAACATGGTATGACCTGGTAATAAATTACCATCAAATCGTTCTCACGATCAACAGATAGGTTTATACTAGAAATTTTCCGGTCAAATGTTCTCTTCCCTGAGGAAGATATTTCAGATATTTAAATCACCGATATGTTAATGCTGCGATCGCAAGATTGAATCCAAGACCACTGTACCATACCAAAATTTTTTAAGGATAAAATCAAAAAAATAAATTAGGATACAGTAATGACTACTACGCTAATTAAGCCATCTCAACTGCTACCTGAGGGGATTTGTATCAACCACATCAACAACCTTATCCTATTTAAATTCACTGATAAGCTAGGAGAACGGATGCAAGAACTTCTTGATCGGAAGAAATTGGATCTTCTCACCCCCGAAGAGACCAAAGAGTTAGAGGTGATAGGAGAACTTGATGACATTTTTAGTTACATCAATGCTGCAATTGCGGCTGAAGCAAATGTCCATTCCTAGATATGTTGATCAACAAGTCAGAATGTTATGGATTCAGATAGCAAGCCAGACATATTCAAGACTTGCTCAGACCAAGTTCCAGATTGTTCAATGACTTCAGCACGCACTTGTGCATTTTCCCAGATACTATCCCAACTCAATTGCCATCTTGTCAACTGAATCTGTATGTTAACTAACTCTTCAGCTTGCTCAGGTTCTATATCTGCTGCTGTCCACTCAATAAACCATGTAGTTTCCGAAATTACGCTAGCTACTGCTTGTTTAT
>Ga0116228_10000071_pt1 | contig 58931 bp, 59 predicted proteins | sample S1TSphfallax_2_FD_89694 | JGI IMG/M metagenome (GOLD analysis project Ga0116228, IMG submission 89694) | Host-associated microbial communities from peat moss isolated from Minnesota, USA - S1T2_Fc - Sphagnum fallax MG | ecosystem: Host-associated > Plants > Peat moss > Unclassified | place...
CGCGGTCGCGCGCGTGGTCGATCATACGCTCGAGCGGTTCGGGAGCATCGACGCGCTGGTGAACAACGCGGCGATCGGCCCGCTCGGCACGATCCTCGACACGCCGGTCGCGACGTTCGCGAAGGTGCTCGACGTGAATCTCGGCGGCGCGTTCCGCTGCTGCAAGGCCGTGATCCCGCACATGATCGCGCAGGGTGGCGGGCGCATCGTGAACATCGGTTCGGGTGCCGGCTGGGGCAAGCCGAACATGCTCGCGTACAGCGCGAGCAAGGGTGGCATCTTCGCGTTCGGCGCGGCGCTCGCATACGATCACTTCCACGACCACATCCGGGTGAACACGGTCGTGCCGGGCGGCGGCGGGATCACCAGCGGCATGAGCCTCGGCCGCGTCGGCGGCGATGCGGTGAAGATGACGAGCGGCGCGCCCGGCACGGCCGCCGGACGTTTCGCGAGCGGCGACGACGTCGCGCACGCGGTCGCCTTTCTGCTCTCGCCCGCGGCCGAGGCGATCTCCGGCACGGTGATCGACGTCGGCTGTTTCGCGCATCAGGGTGGACCGATTCCGAAGGGAGCGCGCGCGTGAACGCCTACGAACTCAAAGACGCGATCGAAACCTTTCTGTATCGCGAGGCCGAGCTGCTCGACGAGCGGCGCTTCAGCGAATGGCTGGACCTGCTGACCGACGATCTGGTGTACTTCATGCCGATCCATCGCAACGTGAAGTTCGGCGACGCCGCGCGCGAGCGCACCCGGCACGGCGTCGACATCAGTTGGTTCGACGAGGACAAGTGGACGCTCACGCGGCGCGTCGAGCAACTCAATACCGGCATCCACTGGGCCGAAGAGCCGGCGTCGCGCGTCTCGCACCTGGTGACGAACGTGCAGTTGCACGAGATCGTGCCCTCGCTCGACGCGCCGCGCGAGGTGACGGTGAAGAGCCGTTTCCTCATCTATCAGAACCGGGTCGAGAACGAGACGGCGCTCTTCGTCGGCAAACGGCTCGACGTGTTGCGCCGCGAGGACGATGCGTGGAAGCTCGCCCGGCGCGAGATCACGCTCGACCAGAGCGTGCTCCAGGCGAAGAACCTCAGCGTTTTCTTTTGAGCGCTCGTCCCTGGACCCGCGCGCGCCGTGTGCGGTATACTCCGCGATCATGAACGACTTCATCGCCGCGTTACCCAAGGCGGAGCTGCACGTCCATCTGGAAGGCACGCTCGAAGCCGAGCTGCGGTTCGCGCTCGCCGAGCGCAACGGCATTCGCCTTCCGTATCGCGACGTCGATGCGCTGCGCGAGAGCTACGTGTTCCACGATCTGCCGAGTTTTCTCACCGTCTTCTACGAGGGTGCGACGGTGCTCGTGCACGAGGACGACTTTTTCGATCTGTGTTACGCGTATCTGGCGAAGGCGGCATCGCAGAACGTGCTCTACGCCGAGATGTTCTTCGATCCACAGCAGCATACCGATCGCGGCATTCCGTTCGCCACCGTGATCGCGGGGCTGACGCGCGCGCGTGTCGAGGCCGAGCGGAACCTCGGCATCCGGTCGCAACTGATCATGTGCTTCGTGCGCGAGCGATCCGCGGAATCGGCGATGGCGACGTTGGAGGCGGCGCTGCCGTTCAAAGACGACATCGTCGGGATCGGGCTCGACTCCGATGAGCAGGACAACCCGCCGGCCAAGTTTGCGGCGGTTTTTGCGCGTGGTCGAGCCGAGGGATTCCGGTTGACCATGCATTGCGACGTCGATCAGGTCGACACGCACGAACACCTCCGTCAGGCGATCGTCGACGTCGGCGTCGATCGCATCGATCACGGCGTGAACCTGCTCGACGACGAGCGACTCGTGGACCTCGCGCTGGAACGCGGGCTGCCCTTCACCGTCTGCCCCGTCGGGAACGAGATCGTCCGCCCGGGGCACCGGCAGAGCGCCGTGCGCGCGATGATCGATCGCGGCCTGAAGGTGACGCTCAACTCCGACGATCCGGCCTACATGGGCAGACGCTACATCAGCGAGAGCATCGCGCTCGCCGCGAGCGAAGCGCCGCTCACCGAGGCCGAGCTGGTGCAGATCAGTCGCAACGCGTTCGAAGCCGCGTGGATCGGTGACGCGGAGCGGGCGCATTACCTCGCCGCGCTCGACGCGTTTGCGCCCTCGCGGTAGGGCACTTCCTCGCGTTCGATCCGGCGCAGGAGCGGCTCGATCATGCGGCCGCCGAACCCGCGCCGGTACATCACGCCGAACGAGAGCGAGACCTCCGGCACGATGCGCAGGTAGTGCACGTTGCGAATGCGGACGTCGCGGTTCCAGGCGAAGACGACGGCGACGCCCATCTCGGCCGAGACCAGGCCGAGCGAAAGCCGGACGTCGGCCGCTTCTTGCGTGATCTTCGGCTGAAAGCCGGCGGCGTCCATCGCCTCGAGCATGCGTTGCCGCACTGCCTCCGCGGGCGGTGCGCTGATCCAGATGAAGTTCTCGTTCGTGAGCTCGGGCAGCGTGACGGTGCGCCGGGCGGCGAGCGGATGCGTCCCCGGCACGGCGAGCGCGAGCGTCTCCTCGCTCGTCTTGATCGTGACGATGCCGCGGTCGGCGAGTTCGGTCCGCTCGCGCCCGCGGATTTGGCGGAAGCCGAAGTCGATCGAGCCGTCGGCCACGGCCTCGACCTGATCGCGCGACCACATCTCGCGCAGATCGAGCTGGATGTCGGGACGCGCCCGCCGGAAGCCGCGGATGATGCGCGCGAGCTGCGCGACGGGGAACGTCCGGGAGTAGGCGACGTTCACGCGCGCGCCGTCCAGCTCGGCCGTGAGGCGTGCTACGCGCTTCGTCGCATCGGCGGCGTGGAGCGTCGTGCGGGCGGAATCGAGCGTGGCGCGCCCGACGTCGGTGAGCGTGATCCCGCGCTTCGTTCGGATGAACAGCGGTGCGCCGAACTCGGCCTCGAGCTTCTGGATCTGCGCCGAGAGGGCCGGTTGGGCGATCGCCAACGTCTCCGCCGCTCGCGTGAAGCTCGCTTGCTCCGCGATCTCCACGAAGTACCGCAACTGCCGAAGCTCCACGCAGAACCCCCTTCTTGCCCCACGGTCCGCACCGCTATCCATATCGTTTCGCGATGGCTGGGTCGTGTTTCGATATTAGACAGTGATGATAGCACGTGCGACAATGTCGAGGCACCTAGCAGCACACGCTGTACTCAAGAGGTAGGAACAGGAACATGAAACTCACCAGCATCGCGGCCGCGGCCGCCGTCCTCGCGCTCGGCGTTGCTCCGGCCCTCGCGTCCGCTCAAACGACCGCCCCGGTTGCGCTCACCGCGAGCAGCGCGCAGCCCCAGATCCTCGACGGGTCGGGCTACAACACGACCGGCATCGCCGACGTCACCTTCGTGAACACGAGCAACGTGCCGGCGACCGAAGTCGACTTCACGCTCTCCTCGAACGGCGAACCGCTCGCGACGCTGCGCGACGTCGGTACGTTCTCGCCGAACGTGTCGGTCAGCCACACCTTCGCGAACGATCAGACGGCTCGCGACGAGCAGCTCTCGATCGCCGAAGTGAAGTTCGCCGACGGCACCGTCTGGGTCAACGACGCCCCGCTCCCGCTCGGCCAGCGCGCCGCGCACGCGTGGCTCTCGACCCCCGGCGACATGGAGTAACTTCCTCCCGAACCAACGGCTCGAAAACGCGCCGCTCCATCGTGCCCGATGGAGTGGCGCATTGCTTTCGAGCCGAATCCCGCCGCATGGACTCCGATACGATACGCGCCGGCGGCGGCGACGACTACATCGCGCTCCAGGACATCGATCCTGGGACGCGCCTTCGGCTCAAGGGCGGCATCATCGCGGTCGTCGACGACAACCCGCGCGACGGCATGTGGATCGTGGTGAAATACGTCGAGACGCCCGACGGTCCGGTCGTGAGCGATCAGATCGAGATGGTGATGACCGACGACGTCGTGGGTCTCGCCTAGAGCATCCCTCGTCACTTCGAAGCGGGTTTGTTGCGGCCGCGGCGGCCGCGCCATTTCCGGCGGCCGCTCTTGTCGCCTGCCGGCGCTCCGGCCGTGCCGTTCGGTGCGCCCGCCTTGTGGCCGTTGTTCGGGCCATTTCCGTTGCCGTTCGTATGGCCGTTACCGCTGCCGTTTTTGGGGCGCGGCGGCGGTGGACCGCCGATCTGCGTGTATCCGGAGAGGATCTCTTTGACGCGCTCGTAGGCGTTGCCGAGGGCGCCGGGGAGCGACTTGTTCCGATCGATCACGCGATCGGGGATGTCTTCGGTCGTGTAGAGCGTGAGGTATTCGTCGCCCTCCCGCTGCACGTCGATGCGCGGCTGATCGAACCGCACCGTTTTCGGGTTGACGTTGAGCATCCGTGAGGCGAACCGCTCCGCATCTTCGTGCGGTGCGATGCGGCGTGCTTCGGTCACCCACTGATCCCACTGCTGGCCGAAGTTCGGTATCGGCCGCCCGGCCTTGTCCCACGCGATCCGTTGCGGCGGCAAGATCATGCGCCAGTGATCCGGATCGAGCGGCGCCCACGTCGGCTTGATCTCTTTGGGCTGCGCGAAGCCGTCGATCTCGATCAGCGCGGTCTCGATCTCTTCGGCGCTGCGAACCTTGGCGGCGCGTTTGGGATCGCGGCGCAACAGCTCTTCGAACTTCTCCGCGACCTGCGCCGTCATCTTGCCCTGCGCATCGATCTGCGGCGGCAATCCGTAGAGCGAGGGCAACGTGACGAGTTGATGCCGTTGCGCCTGATCGACGAGGTCGATGATGATCGCGGCGGGTTTGCTGCTCTTCTCGATGAGCTCGCGACGCATGAGCGCCGACTCGGTCGACGAGAGCAGGTTCGCGATGTCGTCGATCGGCCGCAGTGCGCGACCGGTGATCTGCGTGTAGAGCGTGGTCGATTTCGTCGGCCGCGCGTTGAGGATCACCTGGACCGACGGAACGTCGAAGCCCTCGAGGTAGAGCCCGCAGTTGACGAGCACGTCGATGTCGCCGTCGCGGAAATCGCGCACGATGCGTTCGCGCTCGTCGCGGGGCGTCTCGCCCGAGGCCCACTCGGCGCGCACGCCGTTGGCCACGAACTCTTCGGCGACGTCGCGCGCGTGCTCGACCGACGCGGTGAAGACGAGCGCCTTGAGCCCCGGCGTGTGCTGCTTGTACGCGGCAACGATGCGCGCGTTGCGATCCACGGTGTTGACGGCCGCCGCGAGTTGGCCGATCACGAAATCGCCGCCGCGCGCCGAGACGTCGTCGAGGTTGGTCGTCGTGGCGACGGCGTACGATTTGACCGGTACGAGATAGCCGGCGTCGATCGCCTTGCGCGCGTCCATCGAGTAGACGATCTTCTCGAAGACGTCGGCCAGTCGCACGCCGTCGCCGCGGTTCGGCGTGGCGGTGAAGCCGAGCACCATCGCCTCCGGGCGCTGCGCGAGGATCGCGTCGACGATCGCCCGATACGATGGTGCCGCCGCGTGATGCGCTTCGTCGATGATGAAGAGCGAGATGCGCCGCTGGAAGCGCGCGACGAACGACTCGAGCCGTTTCTCGCTGAGCGTCTGCACGGTGGCGACGACGATGTTCGACTCTTCGGGGGCGCGCCGTTCGGCCTTCTCGACGCCGATGATCGCATCCGGGTTCTCGGCGCGCATCTTGTCGACGGTCTGCTCGATGAGTTCGTCGCGATGCGCGACGACCAGGGTGACGTCGGTCGGCCGCAGCGAGAGCAGTTTGGGCAACGTCGATAGGACGACCGTATTGTGGTTGACGAGGCCGTTGCCGACGAACGCGTGGCTCTCTTCGACCTGACAATCGATGCGCCGGATGCGCGACGGTTCGATGGCCGTGATCGGGGTCCACGCGCGGTGATCGTCGACGATCCGCTGGAGTTCGGTCGCGGCGGCACACGGGCGCGCGACGGCGAGCCAACGGCGCAGCAAGGCGTACGTCGGACGTCGCGAGCCGGTCACGTCGTAGTAGGCGGACATCGTGCGGAATTCCGCCGTCCGGTACGTTGCCGGAATGTGCTGCGCGAGTTCGCGAATCAGCGCGCCGGTGCCCGGAACGACGTCGTTGTTGGGATTCCGCGACGTCGCGAGCGACGCGTCGGCGAACGTATCGTTCGGACGTCCGATGCGCGTGAAGCCGACCTCGCGTTCGAACGCCTCGATGTCGTAGATCAGCACCGTGTGCGAGGGCAGGCCGTGCGTGCTCGTTCGCGTGCGCAGCCCGCAGAAGACGCCGAGACCCAGGAGCAGCTGTTGGATCTGCTCCGCGACGACCCGGCTCGACGCGTTGCACGCGACGACCGGATCGGCGACGCCGCCGCCGTCGAAGTACCCGCGCAAGAACGCGCGAATCGCGTCGCGCGACGCGGTGAGGATCGCCTCGGGCACGACGGATTCATCGGGATCGGCGAGCTGTTCGAGGATGGATACGCCTGCGCCGACCAGACTGCGGTGCCGAACGTCGGCGATGGCGAGGCCGAGACGATAGGCCGAGTCGACCGGGACGTAGGTGCGGCCGAAATCGGCGCGGCCGCGGCCGATCGCGGCGTAATCGCCGATGCGGAGATCTTCGGTGCGACACCAGCCTTCGAAGCCATCGTCACGGCGAATCCAGAGGCGGTGCGCGAGCGTGCCGTCGATCGTGAGCCCAGCGTCGGTCGAGATGCGGCGGCCGTCGTTCACGCCGTCGTCGTACCAAGCGACGACGGCGTCGGTGTGGTGCGGACCCGCGATGCGATCGCGGCCCCATGCATCGCCGAATCGACGCAAGCCGTTCGACCACACCCACGTTTGCGGATCGACGCACTTGCCGAGGCCGGTCGCCAGGGAAACGATCGGGCTGCGCACGGCGCGTGCGCGGTGTTCGAGAATCGCTTGCTGCGATTCGATCTGATATGGACGGAGACGCGGCGCCGCCGGCTGCTGCCGGGCACCGTTCTGGTCCGGGCGACGGCGCGACCGATTCCCTTCGGCCGTCGTCGCTTCGAATGTGTCCATCACGCCTATCACGTACGGAGCCGCGCCGCTGTCTGGGGCGGTACGGTGAAACTGCCGGATCGAGACGCACCTGCATCTGCAAGAGCCGGACTTGGGGCGCTATTCACACTCGCCTCACACGTCTCCTCGGTTGCGACTCCTGCGCGCGAGCGTTAAGGTTGCGTCGTGTGCGGAAGCGTCCGTGCGCGCAGGGCGAATGGTGCCTTCGAGTGAGCACGAGTGCGCTGACGATTCCCTCCGCTGCCGAGCGCTGGTCGGCCGCGTGCCTCTGCGTGCTGCTCGTCGTCGCAACGCTCGTTACGCTTCCCATCGGAAGCCGGCCGTTGCCCGTGGTGTTCGCGTTCTTGCCGATCTACCTCACGCTCGCGGCGATCGCGGATGCCTTCACCGCGTTCTTGTTGCTCGTGCAATTCAGCGGACAAGGTTCGCGACCGCTGGCGCTCCTGGCGATCGCCTACACCTTCACGGCGGTCCTCGCCGTCGCCCAGGCGTGCGCGTTCCCGAACGTGTTCGCACCCACCGGTCTCTTCGGTGCGCATTCGCAGACGGCGGTCTGGATCTGGGCCTTCTGGCACGGTGGCTTTCCGGCGTTCGTCGCGCTCTACGCGATTGGACGGCGCACGGCGAACGAGGGCTTCGAGCCACGTCCGCTCGCGGCGGTGGCCGTGATCCTCGGCTGCGGCCTCGCACTCGGGCTCGCGGCGGCCGCGATCGCGTTCGTCGCGCCGCTCCCGGTGCTCGTGCAGGGGAACAGCTACGTCGGCGGCTTCGCCGGCACGTGGCAGACGGTGATCGGCCTCGCGGTGCTCGGCCTCATCGCGACCGTCGTGCTGACGCGCATGGCGAGCGTGCTGGATCTGTGGCTCGTGGTCGTGCTGCTCGGCGGTCTCTGCGACGTGACGCTGACCATCCTCGCGCACGAGCGATTTTCGGTCGGCTGGTATCTCTCGCGCGTGATCTCCGTCTTCACGTCGATCACGGTGGCGCTCGTGTTCGTGGCGGAGCTCTCGCGGCTCTATCATCGCTTCTCGCGTTTGGCCTCGGTCGATGCGCTCACGGGCATCGCCAACCGGCGCAGCTTCGACGAACGCATCGAGGACGAACGGCGCGCCACGGCACGCGGCGGCGAGCCGTTCGCGTTGCTGATGATCGACGTCGACGATTTCAAAGGCTACAACGACGCCTACGGTCACGTCGCGGGCGACGTCGCGCTGCGCGCGGTCGCCGACGCGATCGTGGCGGTCGTTCATCGCCCGCGCGATCTGGTGGCGCGTTTCGGCGGTGAGGAATTCGCCGTGCTGCTGCCCGCCACGACGCTCGACGCGGCGGTGGTCGTCGGCGAGCGCATCCGCAACGAAGTCGCCGCGCGACGCATCCCGCACCGGGCCAGTCGCGCCGCGCCGTTCGTCACGATCAGCCTCGGCGCGGCGGCCGGAACGGCGGAGGAAGCCGATGCGGCGGCGCTGATCGGCCGCGCCGACGCCGCGCTCTACCGGGCGAAGGCCTCGGGACGCAATCGCGTCGCGGCGTGACGCCTCAGCGGTGCGAGGAGAAGAGCATCGAGCGCACCGCGTCGTGGCCGCGCGAGCCGAACGACTCGCGCCCGAGCAAGAGTGCCGGCTCCGCGCCGTGCGTTTCGCGCGCGCGGAGACTGCGGCCGCCGCCGGTCACGTTCAAGAGCACGGATCCCTCGCGGTCGATCGTGCCGGCAGCAATCGCGCGTACGAGCGCCGCGGCTGCGACGCCGGATTCCGGATCGATGTCGATGCCCTCGCTCTCGGCGAAGAGCATCATCGCGTCGAGCATCTCCGCATTGGTCACCGCGTCGACGTTGCCGTCGGAGGCCGCCAGTGCTTCGCGCACGCCGCCGCCGATCGTGTAGGGCGGCGTCTGATTCGAGAGCACGGTCGCACCGATCTGCGCGATCTGCGCTTTCGCTTCGGCCGGCGAACGTTCGGTGAGCACGTCGGCACGCACGCTCCAGGCGTCGTGCAGCGGCGTGAACGGGGCGTTTTGCGCGAGCATCAGGCGCGGCACACGGGTGCCGAAGCGGCCGTCGCCGATCAGTCGCTGCGCCGCCTCGAAGACGCCGAGCGCGCCCGCCGCGCTGCCGACGGCCTGAACGTAGTAGTCGGGGAGCGCGCCCATCGCTTCGGCGGCCGCGAGCATCACCAGGCCGAGTCCGTCGCGTCGCGCGACGTTGCGAACGCCGCCTTCCCAGATGAACCCTTCGCTCGATTCGAGCTGACGCGCGAACGCGATCGCGTCGTCGTACTCCGCGCCGTCGAGTGCGACGACGTGAACGGTCGGTCCGATGCGGGCGATCGCCGCGATGCGTTCGAACGCGCTCGCCGGCACGACGATGAGCATCGGGATGTCGTTGACGCTGCACGCATCCGCGAATGCCGCCGCGGTATTGCCCGCCGAGGCGACCACGAGGGTACGGTTCTCATCGGGGGCAAGCCGAGCGAGCACGGCGATCGCTTCGAGTTCCTTGAACGTCGCGGTGCGCATCGAGGCGCCACGCTCCGGCCACCAGCCGTTGAACGCGATCCACAGCTCGCGCAGCCCGAGACGCGCGGCGAGACCGCTGCTGCGGTAGACGGCGGACCGGGCACCGGTTGCGACATCACGGCCGACGGGCAGCCACGAGCGATAGCGGAGCACGGACGGCTCGCGCTCGTCGATGCGGAAGGCGGGCTCGTCGTAGATCGAGCGCAGGAGCGCGGGCGCGTGGGCGTGCGTACAATCCAGTTGCACGCCGTCGTCCTCGAACGAAGCGCCGCAGCCGATGCATCCGAGGCGATACTGCCGCATGGTATCCATCATATCGGCCGCTCCCCGTCCGGGCGTTAGGCCGGGGGATGCAGAAAGAGGACGCATGCAGGTCATCGACGCTCTCCGCACCCGCTTCGACACCGACGGCTTCGTGGTGATCCCGGGCTTCAAGTCGCCCGCGCAGATCGCCGCCTTGCGCGCCCGGGCGGAGCAGATCGTCGACGCGTTCGATCCGGGTGAGGTGAAGGACGTGTTCTCGACCAAAGCCGAGCGGGCCGGCCGGGATCGCCGCTTCATGGAGTCGGCGACCGCGATTCGCTGCTTCTTCGAAGAAGAGGCCTTCGACGAGCGCGGCGAGTTGCGCGGGCCGAAGTCGCTCTCGATCAACAAGATCGGTCACGCGATGCACGACCTCGATCCGGTGTTCGCCGAATTCTCGCACGGTCCCGAACTCGATGCGCTCGCGCGCGAGTTGGGCAACGACGATCCGCTCATCTATCAGTCGATGTACATCTTCAAGCAGCCGCACATCGGCGGCGAGGTGCGTTGGCATCAGGACGCGACCTATTTCGCAACCGAGCCGCACTCCGTCACCACGCTGTGGTTCGCGCTCGAGCACGCCGATCGCACGAACGGATGTCTGTGGGTTCAGCGCGGCGGCCACCGCACGCCGCTGCGCGAGCGCTTCAGCATGTCCGGCCCGCGCGGTCAGCTCGACGTGCTCGACGCGACGCCGTGGCCGAGCGGTGACGAAGCCGAACCGATCGAGTGCGACGCCGGGACGCTCGTGGTCTTCCACGGACTTCTGCCGCATTACAGCGCACCGAATCGTTCCGCCACGTCGCGCCACGCCTACACGTTGCATTACGTCGACGGACGTGCATCGTACGATCCGGCGAATTGGATTCAGCGCAGCGCGGAGTTCCCCGCACGCGGCTTCATCGGATGAACGGCGGCTCATGATGCCGGCATTCTCCGACGAACTGCTGCGCGCGTTGCCGAAAGCCGAGCTGCACCTGCACCTCGAGGGGGCGGTCTCCGCATCGACCGTGCTCGACCTCGCGCGCAAACATCGCATCGACGTGGGCGGCGGCGACCCGGCGTCGTTGTTCGCGTTCGACGATCTGGCGAGCTTCTTGCGCATGTACGCGCTCGTCTGCGACTCCGTGCGCGACGCCGACGATTTCTTTCGCATCACGTATGAAGCGCTCGCGCGGGTAGCGGAGAGCGGCGGCCACTATGTCGAGATGTTCTTCAGCCCCGCCGCTCATGCGGGCATCAGCTATCCCGTCATGCTCGACGGCATCATCGCGGGCATGCACGCGGCCGCCGTCGACCTCGGCGTCGAATCGCTCCTGATCCCCGCGCACAATCGCGAGACGGGTCCCGCGGCGGGGCTCGCGTTCGTCGAGATGGTGCTGGCGGAGAAGCGCGCCGCGGTCGCCGGGATCGGGCTCGACTACATGGAGGACGATCCGCGTCCGTTCGCCGCGATGTACGAGCGCGCGCGCCGCGGCGGACTGCACCGGACCGCCCACGCCGGCGAGACCGGGCCGGCGGCGCACGTGCGCGACTCGATCGACGTGCTCGGCTGCGAACGCATCGACCACGGCTATCACGTCGTCGACGATCCGGTGCTGATCGAGCGTTGCCGGGCGGACGGGACGTTCTTCACCTGCTGTCCCACGACGACCACCCACACGACGATCTGGCGCGATTTCGACGCGCCCGATCACGCGATCCGGCGGATGCTGGCGGCGGGTCTGGCGATCACGATCAACACCGACGATCCGGGCCTGATGCAGACCACCCTGGTCGACGAATACCGCATCGTGACCGGCCGCCTCGGCGCGACGCCGGCGCAGCTGAAGGAGCTGTGCCTCAACGGCCTGCGCGCGTCGTGGCTGCCCGAGCCGGTGAAAAACGCGATGCTCGCGACCTGGTCGGGGCGCATCGACGCTCTGTTGGCCGAGAACGCGGCGTCGAGCGTGCCCTGAATGTCGAATGACACGCCCGGCGCGGACGCGTACGCTCGGACGTGATGATGACCGAGGTGGAAATTCCCACGATCTCGCTGGCCGGGTTGCGTTCCGGCAGCCGGGCCGATCTCGAGCGGATCGCCGCCGAGATCGGGCGTGCGGCGCGGGGTCTCGGGTTCTTCTCGGTGACCGACCACGGCATCGATCCGGCGCTGCTCGAGGCGGTCTACGACCGCTCGCGCGCGTTCTTCGCGCTGCCGCAGGCGGAGAAAGACGCGATCTCGGTCGCCAATTCGAGCGCGTATCGCGGCTACGTGAAGATCGGCGAAGAGATCCTCGACCCGACCAAAGCGCCCGACGTGAAGGAGTGCTTCAACGCCGGTCGCGATCTGGCGGCCGACGATCCCGACGTGCTGGCCGGTACGCCGTATCACACGGTGAATCAGTGGCCCGAGCACGTGCCGGGCTTCCGCGCGACGATGGTCGCGTTTCACACCGCGGCGCTCGACTTGATCCGCCAGCTGCAGCGCGCGGTCGCGATCGACCTCGGCATCGACGAGCACTTCTTCGACGCCGTCTTCACCGACGCGATCGGCCTGATGCGCCTGCTGCACTACCCGCCGCATCCGGGCGCGTTCGACGGCAGCACCTACGGCGCGGGCGCACACACCGACTACGGCAACATCACGCTGCTCTCACAGGATGAGACCGGGGGCCTCGAGGTGCAGCGCCGCGACGGCACCTGGGTGGCCGTGCCACCGCAACCCGGCACCTTCGTCTGCAACATCGGAGATTGTTTGATGCGCTGGACCAACGACGTCTACGTCTCGAACGCGCACCGGGTGGTCAACCGCTCGGGCCGCGAGCGGTACTCCATCGCCTACTTCGGCGATCCGAACCACGACGCGCTCATCTCGTGTCTGCCGTCGTGCCTCGGCCCCGGCGAGTCCCCGAAGTATCCGCCGATCACCTACGCGGAGTATCTCCGTTCGCGCTACGAAGCGACCTACGCGGTGGCGCCCGCTTCATGAGCTATCCCGTGTCCGCTCCGCAGGAGGTCGAACTCGCATGAGTGCGCTCGTCGAAGACGTCAGCCTCTCCATGATCGACGGTGGCGTGTCGGCCGAAGCGCAGACGATGACCATCGACAAGGTGTTCTGGAGCCACTTCTGCGTGAACTTCGGTCCCGGAACGTGGGTGCTCGGTGCGCTGCTGGTCGGCATCGGCCTCGACTTTCGCACCGGCTTGCTCGCGATCATCATCGGCAACGTGCTGGGCTGCATCCCGGTCGGCCTCAACGCGACGCTCGGGCCGAAGACCGGGCTCACGCAGATCGAGATCTCGCGCTTCTCGTTCGGCCGCATGGGCACGCGCATTCCGTCGGCGATGAACTGGGCGTGCGCCGTCGGCTGGGACGCCGTGAACAACGTGCCCTCCGTGTTCGGGATCGTCGCGCTCGGTGCGCTCTACGGCATCGGCGTCCCCTTCTGGATCGGCCTCACGATGCTCGTCGGCGTGCAGCTCACCGCAAGCGTGTACGGCCACCACGTCGTGCAGCTGGTCGCGAAGTACGTGTGCTACATGCTGATCGTCGTCTTCACGATCGCGGGCGTGGTGGTGATCGCGAAGGGCGGCTCCTTCGCGACCGCGCACGACGCGATCAAACCCGCGACGTTCGTCCTCGGCGTCTCGATGATGGCCGGCTACGTGATCGGCTTCGCGCCGTTCACGGCCGACTATACGCGCTATCTGCCGGCCGCGACGAAGTCGCGCACCGTGTTCTGGTTCGCTTTCGCCGGCATGGCGCTCGGCAGCATGTTGCTCGAACTCTGCGGCCTGCTCATCGCGGGCCGGTTGACCGATCTCAGCCCGGCCGGCGTCATCGCCGAGATCGGCGCCCTGACCGGACCGTTCGCGCCGATCGCGCTGATCGCGATCTCGTGCGCGGCGATCCCGATGAACTCGGTCAACGACAACACCGCGGCCTACAGCCTGATCTCGGCAGGCGTGCGCATTCCGCGTCACATCGCCGCGATCATCACGAGCGCGCTCGGGTTCTGTCTCGCGCTCGCCGGCGCCGGCAAGTTCGCGGAGTATTTCTCCAACTATCTGCTGCTGTTGCTGTACTGGATCGCCCCGTGGGCGGGCATCGTGATCACCGACTGGCTGCTCTTCCGCGGCGATCCCGCCCGAACGCGCCGGTGGGGCGCGGGCGCGCCGATCTTCTTGATCGTGACGCCGCTGACGATCGCCCTGTTCTCCTCGAACGAAGTCTACACCGGGCCGATCGCCAACCTGCTCGGCGGCACCGACGTCGGCTTTTTCGTCGGCTTCTTCGTCGCGGCGGGTGCGTACGCGCTCGCCACCCGCCGGCAGACGGCCGGATCCGCGTCGTTCGCGACGTCGGAGGAATCCGCCGCCTAATCCGTTCGCGCGAGCACGCGGAGATCGGCAACGTCGTCGAGCGTGTAGGCCGCCCTCCACTCCGTGCGCGCGTCGAGCAGGCCGTAGTGCACGCAGAAATCGCGCGTGGCTTTCCAGCGCGCGTCGGTCATCGTGCCGATGCCGAGCGTTGCCGCATCGCCGCCGGCCACCGCGCCGCTGCGTTTGAGTTCGGCGACGCAGAAGGCGTTCTGCGCCTCGGTGTTTCGCGGGTTGTCGATGTCGATCAGCGCGTTGCCGGGCGCCGGATCGCGCAGGTAACTGCGCCAGCCCTCCATCGATGCGCGCACGAAGCGCCGCACGACGTCGGGCTTCGCGGCGCGAAAGGCGTTCGTCGTGATCACGGTCGACCCGTAGGGTGGATAGCCGTATTTCGCGAGCAAGAAGAAGTTCACCGGAACGTGGAGCTGCTGCGCCTCGAACGGTTCGTCGGTGGAATACCCTTGGTTCGCCACCGCGGGATCGGCGAAGAACGGCTGCAGCGTGCCCGCGTACGCGCCGATCTGATCGTCGGTGTAGCCGTAACGCTCCTTGAGCCACGGCCAAATCGATTGGTGCGCGCTGCTCGCGAGCAGAATGCGACGGCCCTTCAGCGCCGCGAGCGACGTGACGTCGGGATGCGTCATGATGCCTTGGAGATCGAACTGGAACGTCGAGGCGACGGTGACGACGGGCACCCCGCGCTGCACGGCATCGAGGACGGCGAGATCGTAGCCGATGGCGAGGTCGGCATCGCCGCCGAGGAGCAGCTGCATCCCGTTGATCTGGGGCCCGCCCATCTGGATCGCCACGTCGAGGCCGTGCTTCGCGTAGATGCCCGTGGCCTTCGCTTGATAGAACCCGCCGTGCACGCCCTGCGCGTACCAACTCGTGAGGAAGCGCACCCGGTCGGCCGCGCGCGCGGCACGCGGCGCGCCGAACGCGAGCGCGGCGCCACCGAGCGCCGTGAGCGCCTGGCGGCGCGACGGTAGCGCGCTCATCCGGTCGTCACGCGAATGCGGTCGATGATCTCGGTCGTGAACGCGCGGCGCCAATTCGTGCTCTCCTCGAGCAGCCCGGCACGCACCATGAAGTCGCGCGTGCGCTTCCAGCGCGCCGCCGTCATGCAGCCGATGCCGCGGGTCGCCGCTTCACCGCCGTCGAGCGCCCGCGCCGCGCGCAGTTTCGCGAGCGAGTACGCGATCTGGCCGGCGGTCATGTTCGGATTGTCGGTCATGATCAGCGCGTTCCCGGGCGCGGGATCGCGCAGGTAGCTCTTCCAGCCGTCCATCGACGCGCGCACGAAACGCGCGACGACGTCGGGATTCGCTTGCAGATAAGCGTTGGTGGTGATGATCGGCGATCCGTACGTCGGATAGCCGTCGTCGGCGAGCAGAAAGAGTTTCGCCGCGACGCCCGCGTGTCGCAGCGCGTATCCGTCGTAGGTGAGGTATCCCTCTTGGGCGATCGCGGGATCCGCGATGAACCGCGTGTAGGTATAGGAGTACGGCTGCGCCTGATCGTCGGTGTAGCCGTACCGCTCGGCGAGCCACGGCCACCACGACGCACGCGCGACCGACGAGATGAGGATCGGGTGCCCGCGCAGTTCGGCCAGCGTGCGCACCGTGGGATGCGCGACGACGCAGTACAACTCGAATTGGAAGCACGACGCGACCGCGATCAGCGGAACGCCGTGTTCGACCTGGGTCAGCGTCTGGATGTCGGAGCCCAGCATCAGGTCGGTATCGCCGCCCGCGAGCAGTTGCACGTTGTTGATCTCGGGGCTTCCGTGCGTGATCTCGACGTCGAGCCCGGCGCGCTCGTAGAGTCCGGTCGCCTGGGCTTGATAGAACCCGCCGATCTCGGCTTCGGCGAACCAGTTGGTGAGAAAGCGCACCTTCGTCGCCGCGCGTGCGGGCGTCGCGATGCTGATCGAGGCGAAGGCGGCGGCGCAGCTTCCGATGCGCGCGAGCGCGTGACCGCGCCGCATCACCGGTGGGTTCATCACCCTGCGCTCTTCGCATTGCGGGTGCTCGCCCATTCGTCATCGGTGGAGCACCGGCGACGGCCGAACCCTTCCGTTTGGCCCAAGGCGCGCAATCCGGTGCGCGCAAGCTTCACACATGTCGCCCGAGACGCTGGTCACGGCACCGCGCATCCCGATCGTCGACCTCACCGGAACGGTGGACGATGCGCGCTGCCGCGCCGCCGCCGCGCGCGCGATCGGAGAAGCCGCGGAGGGTACGGGATTCTTCTACGTCGCGAACCACGGCGTCGAGCCCGCGTTGGTCGAGCGGGCCTTCGCGCAGGCGCGGACGTTCTTCGCGCTCTCCGACGAACGCAAGCTCGCCGCGCGCATGGCGCCCGGCGCCGTCTACGGCTACGAGCCGCTCAACACGGAGACGCTCGACGCGGCCGCCGGCGCCGATCTCAAGGAATCGTTCCGCGCCGGCTTCGGCGACGCGGATCCGTGGCCCGATCTGCCCGATTTTCGCACGACGCTGGCGGCGTACGAGCGCGCGACCTGCGACCTCGCGGCGCGCGTGGTGCGGCTGCTGGCGCTCTCGCTCGGCGAGTCCGAAGATCGGCTCGACGATGCGTTCCGGCCGGCATCGCGGCGCTTGCGGCTGTTGCATTATCCCGCGCGCCCGGCCGATGCGCCCGCGCGGCAGATCGGCGCCGGCGCGCATACCGATTGGGGCGGCATCACGATTTTGGCGCAGGATGATGCGGGCGGCTTGGAAGTGCAAGACCGCGGCGGCGCGTGGGTGCGCGCGCTGCCCGTGCCGGGAACGTTCGTGATCAACCTCGGCGATTTGCTCGCGCGGTGGACCAACGATCGCTATCACTCGAACCCGCATCGCGTCTTCAATTCGTCGGACGTGCGCGGGCGTCACTCGATCGCGCTCTTCTACGGGCCGCGCGACGACGCGCGCATCGCGTGCCTGCCGAGTTGCGTCGCCGCCGGCGATGAACCGCGCTACGCGCCGATCACGGCGGGCGCGTACCTCGCCGCACGCTGGCGTGAGGCCTACGGCGTCAACGCGCGCGGCTAACCGCCGAGCACGATGCTTGCGCAACGGAGCAAGCTGATCCCCTCGCTCGCGCATCGTCCATCGACGACGGCATTGACATCGTGGCGCGAACCTGAGATGATGCCGCGAACATTTCGAGGTGAGGCTGATGACGACACAGCAGCGAGAACCCGGCGTGCGTTCCGATCTGCCGCTCGAGCGGCGCTTCGATCTCATGCCCAAAGCCGAAATCCACGTGCACCTCGAGGGCGCGACGGATGCGGGAACCTCCTACACGATCGCGCGCCGCAATGACGCGCCGCTGCCGGTCGCGACGCTCGAGGAATGGCGCAACTACTTCGAATTCACCGATTTCCCGCACTTCATCCGCGTGTATCGCGCGACGACCGACACGATTCGCACGACCGACGATCTCGCGTTGATGATCGCGCAGTTCTATGTGAACCAGGCGCGCCAGAACATTCGCTATACCGAGTGCTTCATGAGCATGTCGTTGCACATGCGCCGATTGAGCGCGGGTGAGATTCTCGACGCGATCGCGCAAGGGATCGAGCGCGGACAGACGGCGACCGGCGCGCGCATCGCGTTCATCGCCGACATCTCGCGCGAAGACGTCGACACGCAGGCGGCGGTGCTCGATCTCGCGCTGCGCGGCAAGCGTCGCGGCATCATCCTGGGCCTCGGGCTCGGCGGCCTGGAACCGGGCTTTCCGGCGCGGCTCTTCAGCGAAACGTATGCCATGGCGGCCGACGCGGGCTTGCAGGTCGTCGCGCACGCCGGTGAGGCGATGGGTCACGAGTCGGTTCGCGAGGCGGTCGAGACGCTCGGCGTGTCGCGCATCGGGCACGGGATTCGCGTGGTCGAATCGCCCGAACTGATGGCCGAGATGCGCGAACGGCGCATCGCCTTCGAGGTCTGTCCGGTGAGCAATTACGCCGTCGGCGCGACCCCGGCCGGGCAGCCGCATCCGATCCGCACGATGGTCGACGCGGGGCTGCGCTGCACGCTCAACTCCGACGATCCGGCGATGTTCTCGACGAATCTTTCCGGCCAATATGCGTTGCTCGCGGAACAAGGCTTCACGTGGGACGAACTCTGGCAACTGAACTGCGCGACGCTCGACGCGACGTTCTTGCCCGAGGCTCAGAAGGCCGCATACCGGAGCGAGTGGGAAGCGTTTCGGTCCTCACTCGCCTAAGGGTCACACGGTGAACCCGTATCCTCGCGATCTGATCGGCTACGGCGCCCAGCCGCCGAATGCCGCCTGGCCCAACGGCGCCCGCGTCGCCCTGCAAATCGTCATGAACTACGAAGAGGGGTCGGAGTACTCGATCCCCGACGGCGACGGCATCTCGGAGACCTATCTCACCGAAGTGCCGGGCGCGACGCTCGGGCCCGACAAGCGCGATCTGATCGTCGAATCGATCTACGAGTACGGGAGTCGCGCCGGCTTCTGGCGGCTGATGCGCATGTTCGAGGAGCGCAAGATCCACGTCACCGTGTTCGGTGCCGCGCTCGCGCTCGAACGCAATCCCGACGCCGCGCGCGCGATCGTCGCGGCGGAGCACGAAGTGTGCTCGCACGGCTGGCGGTGGGTCGGCTTTCAGAACATGCCGATCGAACAGGAGCGCGAGGAGATGCAGCGCGCGATCGCCTCGATCGAGAAGACGATCGGCCAACGGCCGCTCGGGTGGTACTGTCGGTACGCGCCGAGCGACAACACGCGCAAGCTCGTCGTCGAAGACGGCGGCTTTCTCTACGACTCCGATGCCTACAACGACGATCTGCCGTACTGGACGCGCGTCGAGGGCAAGCCGCATCTGGTGATCCCGTACACGCTCGACGCGAACGACATGAAGTTTTCCGTCGCGCCGGGGTTCAGCGCGCCGAGCGGATTCTACGAGTACCTCAAAGATGCGTTCGACGTGCTCTACGCCGAGGGCAAGACGACGCCGAAAATGATGTCGGTCGGATTGCACACGCGCCTCGCGGGGCGACCCGGCCGCGCCGCGGCGCTGGCGCGCTTTCTCGATTACGTGCTACAGCACGAAGACGTGTGGATCGCGCGCCGCGTCGACATCGCGCGGCATTGGATCGCACACCATCCGGCGGAGTCGTATCTCTGAAAACCGCACCTGAATCGGTCGTCACGCGGCTCGAGCGTCTCGCGACGCTCGGCGCGACGCCGACCGGCATCGATCGCCGTCTGTTCTCGCCCGCCGATGCGGCGGCACGCACGATGTTCGCCTCGTGGGCGCGCGACGCGGGGCTGACCGTCGAACAGGATCGCGCCGGCAACGTCTTCGCGCGGCGGGCCGGCCGCCGTGATCTCGCGCCGATCCTCAGCGGCTCGCATCTCGACACGGTGCCGACGGGCGGCGCCTACGACGGCGCGTACGGTGCGGTCGCGGCGCTCTGCGCGATCGAAGCGATCGCCGCCGACGGCATCGAGAACGATCATCCGCTCGAGGCCGTGGCCTGGGCCGGTGAGGAGGGGAGCCGCTTCCCGCTCGGATGTCTGGGCAGCGGCGCGTTCGCCGGGCTCAACGCCTTCGCCGAGATCGACGCGCTCACCGACGAGAACGGCATCACGTTCGCGCAGGCGCGCGCGAGCGAGACGGGCCTGCTGGCGGGCGTGCCCGTGCGTGAGGCGACGATCGTGCCGGCCGCGTACGTGGAGCTGCACATCGAACAGGGTCCGGTGCTCGAACGGCGCGGCGCGTTGCTCGGCAACGTCACGGCGATCGCGGGCCAGGCGCGCTACGACGTCGTCGTCACGGGCGAATCGGGCCACGCCGGCACGGTGCCGATGTCGATGCGGCGCGACGCCCTCTCGGCCGTCGCCGAGATGATCCTCGCGCTCGAGGCGAGCGCCGCGCGACTGCCGGATTCGGTGCTCACGATCGGGCGGCTCGTGGTCGAGCCCAATCAGGCCAACGTCATCCCGTGGCGCGTGCGCTTCCGCGTCGATGCGCGCAGCGTCTACGAGAACCGGCTGGCCGCGCTGCGTTCGACGATCGTCGAGACGACCGCGAAGCTCGCCGCGAAGCGCGGCGTCGAGGTCGGCACGACGTTGATCGAGGAGCGTCGCGTCGTCGCGATGGACGATGGTCTGCGCGGCGCGGTCGCGTCGGCGTTCGCCGAACTCGGCGCGCCGGTGTTCGATCTCCCGAGCGGTGCGGGACACGACGCGATGTGCGTCGCCGCGATCGCCCCGTCGGCGATGATTTTCGTTCCCAGTGCCGGCGGACACAGTCACGTCGCCGGCGAGTACACGTCACCCGACGATTGCGAGCTCGGCGTTCGCGCCCTCGCGCGTTCGATCGTTGCGATCGATCGTCGACTCACTTCGTAAGGAAAAGAACATGCGGTTTTTCATCTGCGGCTCCGCGCTTCGCGGACAACCCGATCACGGTAATCTCGGCGAAGCGAAATTCTCCGGCGAAGCGATCACGGCGCCGAAGTATCGTCTCCACTCCGTGAACGGCCAGCATCCGGGCATCTACGAGGTGCCGTCGGGCGGCATCGCGATCAAGGGCGAGATCTACGAGATGAGCGACGAGCAACACGCCTACCTCATCTCGACCGAACCCCCGAATCTCTACGAAGCGCCGATCGAACTCTCCGACGGCTCGCACGTGAGCGCGATGATCTACCCGCAGAAGCTGATCGAAGATCTCGGCTGGCCCGACATCTCCGAGTACGGCGGCTGGGCCGCGTACAAAGCGGCGAACCCCTAACCGCCGGCCGGCATCGAACCCGCGCGCGACGATGCCGGAACTGCCCGACGTCGAAGCCTACCTGAGCGCGCTCGAGCCGCGCATCACCGGGCACGTGCTCCGCGGCGTGCGCGTCGCGAGCATCTCGCTCGTACGCACGGTCGATCCGCCGCTCACCGCGGTGGACGGCCGCGTCGTGCGGCGCTTGCGCCGCGTCGGCAAGCGCATCGCGGTCGGCCTCGACGACGATCTGTGGCTCGTCATCCACCTGATGATCGCGGGCCGGCTGCACTGGCGCGCGGCGGGCGCGCGTCTCGCCGGACGCAACGCGCTCGCCGCGTTCGACTTCGACGACGGCACGCTGGTGCTGACCGAGGCCGGCACGAAGCGGCGCGCCTCGCTGCACGTCGTGCGCGGCGACGAGGCGCTCGAGCAGCTCGATCCGGGCGGCATCGACGTGTTCGCGGCCGATCTCGCCGCGTTTCGGCGTGCGCTGACGGTGGAGAACCGCACGCTCAAGCGCGCGCTCACCGATCCGCGCATCGTCAGCGGAATCGGCAACGCGTACTCCGATGAGATCCTCCACGCCGCCGGCCTCTCGCCGATCGCGCTCACGCACAAACTCACGGCCGAGCAATGGGACCAGCTCTACGATGCAACGCGTGCGACGCTGCGCGCGTGGATCGAGCGGCTGCGCGCCGAGGCCGACGTCGCCTTCCCCGAACACGTCACCGCGTTTCGTCCCGACATGGCCGTGCACGGCCGCTTCGGCAAACCGTGTCCGCGCTGCGATGCGCCCGTCCAACGCATCCAGTTCGCCGACAACGAAACGAACTATTGCGCGCGTTGCCAAACCGGCGGCACGATCCTCGCCGACCGCAGTCTCTCGCGGCTGCTGAAATCCGACTGGCCCCGCACGCTCGACGAACTCGAAGCGCTCAAACGCCGCTAACGGTTTCGGCTCACGTCGCGCTCGGTGCCGGCGGCGTCGCGATGCAGAGCATCCCTAGCTTCCGCGGTAGGTGCTGTAGCCCCACGGCGAGAGTAAGAGCGGTACGTGATACTTGCGCGCGCCGTCGGCGATGATGAAGCGCACCGCGATCGTGTCGTAGAACGCGGCGACACCGCTCTTCGCGAAGTATGCCGCCACGGCGAAGCGCAGCTCGTAGGTTCCGGCCGGAAGGTCGGGCGCGAGCGGCGCGTCGGTGCGGCCGTCGGCGTTGGTCGTCGCGGTCGCGATGCTCGTCGCGGTCGTGCCGTCGATCGCGGAGAGCGTCACCGCGATGCCCGCTGCGGGCGAGCCGGTCGATGTGTCGAGCACGTGGGTGGAAAGCATCAGGGTCCCTTTGCGCCGGCGGCGATCCACGCGCCGAGTTTCGCGCGTTCCGCATCCGTAATGTTGGTGACGTTACCGAGCGGCATCGCATGCGTCGCGACGGCTTGCGCTTCGATCTGCGATGCGTTGGCGACGATGTGCTCCGGCGTGTCGAGCAACATGCCCTGCGGCGCTGCCGAGAAGCCGGCGTACGTCGGGTGAGCGGCGTGGCACACCGCGCAACGTTGCGCGACGATCGGCGCGATGTCCGCGTACGTGACGGCCGGACCGGCCGACGCGGCGTCGCTCGCCGGCGCGTGCGGCGCGAGGAAGATCGCGATCGTCGCGATGATCACCGCGGCGGCCGAGGGCAGTGCCCACACCAGCTTGTGGAAGTGCGTGAGCACGTAGAAGCGCCGCACGAGCACACCCGCGATCGCGAGACCGGCGAGCACGAGCCAGCCGTACGGCCCGCTGTAGGTCATCGGATAGTGATTGCTGATCATGATGAACAGCACCGGCAGCGTGAAGTACGTGTTCTGCACCGAGCGCTGTTTGCCGATCGCGCCCGGCCGCGGATCGGGCGCCTCGCCGCGGCGCAACTGCGCGACCATCTTGCGCTGACCCGGAATGATGAGGAAGAAGACGTTCCACACCATGATGGTGCCGATGATCGCGCCGACGTGGATGAACGCCGCGCGCGGCCCGAAGATGTGGAAGAGCGCCCAATCCGCGAAGAGCAAGAAGAGGCCGATCGCCGTCCAGAGCACGGTCTCGTTCTTCTCGAAGATGCGGCAGAGCGCGTCGTAGACGAACCAGCCGATGACGAGCGAGGCGATGCTGATGCCGATCGCTTCGGGCGGCGTGAGATCGAGCACCGTTTTGTCGATCAGGAACGTCGACGCCCCGGCCCAATAGACGATCGCGAGCATCGCCATGCCCGAGAGCCACGTCGAGTACGCTTCCCAGTAGAACCAGTGCAGATCCTCGCGCAGCGGTTCGCCGACGGGACCGGTGAGAAACTTTTCGCTGTGGTAGAAGCCGCCGCCGTGCACGCCCCAGAGCTCACCGTTGACGCCGCGCGACGATTCGGCCGCGCTCACCTTGCGATTGAGGCTGTCGTCGAGCCACACGAAGTAGAACGAAGCGCCGATCCATGCGATGCCGGCGGTGAAGTGGAACCAGCGAACGAGCAGTCCGAGCCAGTCGAGAACGTAGGCTTGCATCAGGTCACGGCACCTTCGATGCGCAACCACGCGATCTTCGCGATCTCGTCGAGCGCGGTCGCGATTTCGGTCGCGCGGTCGTTCTTGCCCCGCCGTGCGAGCGCGTCGAGGATCGAGGCCTTGGTGTTCTCGCGCGCGCAGATGACGAACGGAAAACCGAAGCGCTCGCGATAGGCGCCGTTCGCGGCGTCGAAGCGCGCGATCTCCTCCGGCGTCAGCGCGTCGAGCCCCGCGCCGGCTTGTTCGGCCGACGATGCGGCCGTCAGACGCCCCTCGCGTGCGACGCGGCCGGCGAGATCGGGGTGGGCCGCGATCAGCGCGACCTGCGCGTCGTTCGGCGCGTCGCGGACGATCGCGACCATCGCGGCGTGCAGCGCCGCCGCGTCGGCGTAGGGCCTGCGCGCGAAGGCCGAACGAGCGATCCACGGCGAATGCTCGAACGCGAAACCGACTGCCGCGACGAACGCTTCTTCATCGCAGCCGTTGAGGTGTTCGATGCTCGTCATCGAAGAGACGCCCGGACATGGGAACGCTGTTGATTCGCGATGCGGCGCATATCGAAACCTTCGACGACGCCGGCCGAACGTTTGCAAACGCGTCGATCTTCGTGCGCGACGGCGTGATCGATGCGATCGGGGCGCCGGACGAGCTGCCGCGCGAGGCCGACCGGATCGTCGACGCGCGCGGCTGCGCGGTGATCCCGGGCTTGGTCAACACGCACCACCACTTCTATCAGACGCTCACGCGCGCCGTGCCGGGGACGCAGGATGCCGCGCTCTTCGAATGGCTGGTAACGCTCTATCCGATGTGGGCGCGGCTCACGCCCGAAGGACTGCGCGCGTCGACCGCGGTGGCCTGCGCGGAGCTGCTGCTCTCGGGTTGCACGACCGCCGCCGACCACACGTATCTCTGGCCGAACGGCTGCCGCATCGACGATCAGATCGAGGTCGCGCGCGAGATCGGGCTGCGGTTTCACGCCTCGCGCGGATCGATGTCGGTCGGGCGCGAGAAGGGCGGCCTCCCGCCCGAATCGGTCGTGCAAGACGAGCCGGCGATCCTCGCCGACACGCAGCGCGCGATCGAGGCGTATCACGATGCGTCGCGCTACGCGATGACGCGCGTCGTCGTCGCGCCGTGCTCGCCGTTCTCCGTCTCCGAAGACCTGATGCGCGAGAGCATCGCGCTCGCGCGCGCCTACGGCGTGACCGCGCACACGCACCTCGCCGAGACGCTCGATGAAGAGCGCTACTGTCTCGAGCGCTACGGCTGCCGGCCGGTGGAACTCGCCGAACGTCTCGGTTGGATGGGCCCCGACGTGTGGCACGCGCACATGGTGCACCCATCGGCCGACGAGGTCGGCCGGCTCGGCGCGACGCGCACCGGCGTCGCCCACTGTCCGACCTCCAACATGCGCATCGCGAGCGGCATCGCGCCGGTCGGCGCGCTCGTCGCCGCCGGCGCGCGCGTCGGGATCGGCGTCGACGGATCGGCCTCGAACGATAGCTGCCACCTGCTCGACGAAGCGCGCCACGCGCTCTTGCTGCAGCGCGTGCTCGGCGGACCGGCCGCGATGACCGCACGCGAAGCGTTGCGCCTGGCGACGCGCGGCGGCGCCGACGTGCTGGGCCGCGACGACATCGGCGCGCTCGCGCCCGGGATGGCGGCCGACGTCGTTGGCGTGCGCCTCGACACGCTCGGGATGGCCGGCGGCGCGGTGCACGATGCGCTTGCCGCGCTGATCTTCTGTCGCGTGAACGCGGTCGACTTCACCATCGTGAACGGCGACCCGCTCGTCGAGCACGGCGAATTCACGCGCCTCGACGTCGACGAGCTGATCGCCCGCCACAACCTCCTCGCGAAAGCGCTGGTCAGCGGAACCTGAGGCACGCCCAATCCGGCCCGGAACGTTGGCCATTGATCCAGATGAATGCGCCCGCGCACCGCATAGTTCTCCCGCTATGAGCACCGTAGCGGTTCGCCCCCTTCGCGAGAAATTCGGCCACGAGATCTTGGATTTCGACATCGCGCGTGCCGATGAGGCGCAGTTGCGAGAGCTCGACGAACTCTACCGGTGGAACAGCCTGCTCGTGCTGCGCAATCAGCAGCTCACGCCGGAACAGCTGACGGCGTTCGCCGGGCGCTTCGGCACCATCGTTCCGCAGACGGCGAAAGAACAGGCGCTGCCGGGCTTGCCCGGATATCCCGGCATCTGCTACGTCTCGAACCGTGATGCCGAGGGCCGGCCGTTCGCGCGCATCAAGGAGGGCCGCTGGTGGCACACCGACGGCACGACGCTGGAGAAGCCGGGCCTCACGACGATCCTCTACGGCATCGAGACGCCGGCCGAGGGCGGCGACACGCTGTATGCCGATGCGAGCGCGGCATTCAACTCGTTGCCCGCGGAGAAGCAGGCGGAGCTCGAAGCGGTGCGCGTCGTGCACAGCCTCAAGTACCTGATGGAACGCGCCGCGGTGCATCGGCCCGACGGCCTCACGCCCGAAGAGCGCGACATGCCCGACGTGATCCATCCGATCGTGCTGACCAATCCGCTCGACGGACGCAAGAGCTTCTACCTCACCGCCGGCTCCGCGCGAAGCGTGATCGGCATGCCGGATGAGGAAGGCCGTCAGTTCATCAAAGCGTGGATCGCGTACGCGACGCAAGAGCAGTTCGTCTATCGCCATCGCTGGCAGCCCGGTGACGTCGTGATCTGGAACGACGTGTGCACGCTGCACAGCGCGACCGATTACGACGAGACGAAATACGATCGTTTGCTCTACCGCTGCTGGATGACGCCGGTCGCGGCTTGATCGATCGAGGCACCTGGGCGGCGGTGGAACCGCCCATGAAGATCGCCGTCGAACTCGCGTGGGAAGCGTATGTCGCCGGCACCTGCGGCGTCGGCGCTTCGCTGACCGATGCGGAGGGTCGCATCGTCGCGAGCGGGCGTAACCACATCCTCAACGACGACGTGCCGCCGGGGCGGCTGCGTCGCACCGGCATCGCGCACGCCGAGATCGACGTCCTCGCGCAGATGCCGCTCGGCGACTACCGTGCCTACACGCTGTGGACCTCACTCGAGCCGTGCGTGCTCTGCACCGGCGCCATTTTGATGAGCAACATCGGCAACGTCGTCTTCGCCGCGCGCGACCCGCTCTGCGAGGGGCTCTCGCGGATGCCGGAAATCTGCGCCGACGTCGCCGAGCGCTGGGGCGTGTGGACGGGCCCGCAGTCCGGACCCGTGCCGACGTTCTGCGCCTTGCTGCCGATCCTGTGGCACGTCGAGTGCCGCCCGCACGACAACTTCCTCGCGGTCTACGAGAAAGAACGCCCCGCCCTCGTCGGCCTCGCCCGCCGCCTCGCCACCGACCCCGAGTTCATCGCGCTAAAGGCCGGCGCGGCGGAAGCGGCATTAGAACATCTCTGGCCCATCCTCGAAACCGTCTAACCAAAGGCTTCCCCCAAGAGAAGGGCGACGTGTCGCGCGTGCGGCGAAGCGCGGCGTTACACCAGCGACGGTTCGGTCTTGGTGGCGGTTGCGGCCAGGGCGGCGAGGACGCGTTCGGGGGTGAAGGGGAGGTCGCTCACCCAGGCGCCGGTGGCGTCGTGGATCGCAATCGCGACGGCGGCGGCGAACGGGACGAGCGGCATCTCCGACATTCCGCGTGCGCCGTACGGGCCGATCGGGTCGGCGGTTTCCATCACGACGGGATAGATTTCGAGCGGCACGTCGAGTGCGGTCGGCAGCAAGTAGGTGGTGAAGTTCGGCGTGAGGATGCGGCCGTCGCGGATGCGGAAGTCTTCCGTCAACGCATAGCCGATCGCTTGCGCGACGCAGCCTTCGATCTGCGCTTCGACTTGCTGCTTGTTGATCGCGCGGCCGACGTCGTTCACGCTGATCGCCTTGAGTACGTGCACGACGCCCGTCGCGGTGTCGACTTCGACCTCGACCGCCTGCGCGACGTAGCCGTAGCAGTAGTGCGGCGTGCCCTGACCGAGCTCGTCGAGTTCGGTCGTCGCGGGCGGCTTGAATTGGACCGTCGCCGATGGAACGCCGGTCGTGGCGAGATTGCGTAGCGCGAGTTCGCACGCGTCCTTCACCGCACGGCCGCCCATCAGCGTCATGCGCGATGCGGAGACGGAGCCCGTGTTGGGCGCCTCGGCGCTGCTATCGGTGATCATCACCACCGCTTCGAGCGGAAGCGAAAGCGTTTCGGCCGCGATCTGCCGCAGCGCGAGGTGCGCGCCCTGGCCGACGTCGGCGACGCCCGCGCGCACGCGCGCACCGCGCACGCCGTCGAGCACGACGAGTTCGACCGTCGCGGTGGCTTGTTCGGGATAGCCGAAGGAATAGCCGACGTTCTTGATGCCGCTCGCGATGCCGACGCCGCGCTTGCGGCCCGACGGCGTCACGCTCAACGACGGGCCGATGCGCACGATCGTCTCTTCGATGCAGCGCTCCAGCACGGGACCCGCGCTGACGCCCTTCGGCATCACCGTTCCCGACGGGTTGATGCTGCCTTCGCGATACACGTGGCGGCGGCGCAGCTCCATCGGGTCGATGCCGAGCTTCACGGCCAATCGCGTCATCATCGATTCGGCGGCGAATTGCGCCTGCGGTGCGCCGAATCCGCGGAACGCGCCGCACGGCACGTTATTCGTATAGGCGACGATGCCGTCGATCGCGACGTTCGGGATCTCGTACGAACCGGAGCCGAACGAGATCGCGCCCTTGAGCACTTCGACGCTGGTCGACGCGTACGCGCCGCCGTCGGCGAGCAGCGTGGTCTCGACCGCGGTGATCGTGCCGTCGTGCTTCGCGCCCCACTTCGCGGTGATGTGGTACGGATGGCGCTTGCCGTGCCCGATGATCGACTCTTCGCGGCTCCATTTGATCGCGGCCGGCCGGCGCAGTTTCCAGGCCGCGAGCGCGACGAGCGACTGCACCGAGAGATCTTCGCGTCCGCCGAAGGCGCCGCCGATCTTCGCGTACTTGATGACGACCTGGTCTTCGGGAAGTTGGAGAATCTCGGCGATCTGACGGCGATCCTCGTGCAGCCATTGTCCGGCCGTCTCGACGACGAGGCGGCCCGCTTCATCCACGTACGCGACGCCGGCATCGGGCTGCAGATACGCGTGCTCTTGCCACTGCGTGGTGAACGTGCCTTCGACGATCACGTCGGCCTCGGCGAAGCCGCGCGCGACGTCGCCATGGCGAATCTTCTGGTGCAGCAGCACGTTGTCTCGATCGGCGTGCACGCGCGGCGCGCCGGGCGCGATCGCCTCGTGCACGTTGCGCACCATCGGCAAATCTTCGTAGTCGACGCGCACGAGCTTCGCGCCGGCGCCGGCGGCTTCGTTCGACTCCGCGACGACCAGCGCGACGCGGTCGCCGTAATGGCGCACGACGCCGTCGCACAGCACCGGTTGATCGGAGTCGATCAACCCGTAGCGGTTGTAGGGCACGTCGGCGGCGGTCAGCACCGCGACGACGCCCGGCACGGCGAGCGCGGCGCTCGCATCGATGCTGAGAATGCGCGCCGACGCGCGATGCGCGAACACCGTCTTGAGGCGGAGCATTCCCGGCGTGAAGAGGTCGGCTGCGTACATCGCGTCGCCGGTCACCTTGCCGAGCGCGTCGTGGCGTTTGTGCGACGTGCCGACGTGCTTCACGAGCCGACCTCGACGACGTCCGCTTCCGCTTCGACGTCGGCCGCCGATTCGATCGCGTTCACGATCTTGGTGTAGCCGGTGCAGCGGCAGATGTTGCCGCTGATCGCGCGCCGGATCTCGTCCGTCGTCGGATCCGCGCACTCGTCGAGTAACTTCGCGCCGGCCATGATCATGCCGGGGATGCAGAATCCGCATTGCACGGCGGCGTGATCGATGAACGCCTGCTGCACCGGATGCAACTCGCCACCGTTCGCGAGGCCTTCGATCGTCGTGATCGACGCGCCGTGCGCCTGCGGCGCGGGGACGAGACACGACATCACGGCGCGGCCGTCGAGCCACACCGTGCACGCGCCGCACTCGCCCTCGGCGCAGCCTTCCTTCGCCCCGGTCAGCCCGGCGCCGTCGCGCAGCGCGTCGAGCAGCGAGAGATGTTGCACGTCGGCCAGCTCGTGGCGGCGTCCGTTGATCGTGGTGACGATCGTGCCGGTGAAGGGGCCGGCGGCGGGGCCGCGCTCCGGCGTCTCGAGCAGCACGGGCTGCTCCGGCATGGCGTTCGCCTCGGTGCCGTCGGCGATCGCGTCGAGGGCACGTTCGACCAGGGCGGCGACGGTGACGCGGCGGTAGTCGGCCGAGCCGCGCACGTCGTCGATCGGAGCGATCGCCGCCACGGCGAGCGTGGCCGCATCGAGCCGAGCGGCGCGATCGAGCGTGCGGCCCACGAGCGAGGCTTCGGCGTCGCGCGCGCGGATGATGGTGGGTGCGACGCAGCCGAGCGAGATGCGCGCGTCGGTGACGCGCGCGGAAGCGTCGAATTCCACGACCACGGCGACGCTGATGACCGAGATGGCCTGGGCTTGGCGCAGACCGAGCTTGAGGTATATGCCGCGCCGGCTCGGGCCGAGGCGGCGGATGCTGATCGCGCGGACGAGTTCGCCGCGTTCGAGGGCCGTCGTGCGAAAGCCGGTGCAGAACGACTCGACGCTCATGCGCCGGATCCCGGCGGCGGAGACGAGCTCCACCTCGGCGTCGAGCGCCACCAGGGCGACGATCGTGTCGTTGGCGGGGGAGGCGGTCACCAAGTTGCCGGCGACCGTGGCGCGCGTGCGGATCTGCGGCGCGCCGACCTCGATCGAGGCCTGGAGCAACGGCAGCGCGTCGCGGCGCAGCGCCGGCGATGAGAGCACGTCGTTGTGCGTGGTGAGCGCGCCGAAGGTGATGCGTTCGGCGTCTTCGCTGATGAAGCGAAGCTCGGGCTCGAGCGCGGTCAGATCGATCAGTTCACGCGCGGGCTTCTTCGGCAGCTCGACCATGACGTCGGTGCCGCCGGCGACGATGCGGGCGTCGGGCCCGGCATGCGCGAGATCGTTCAGCGCGTCGGCCAACGAGACGGGGCGGCGATACAACTCGACCATCTTTTCCCTTTCCAAATCGGCCATGCCGGTTCTTCTCGCCTCTTGGCGCACGGCGTACCGGGGGCGCGCGACGAATGACGCACGGCGGCCGCACGTTGGCCCACAAGGATACCAAATGCACCTGACGGATGTCGAGCGCGACAAGCTCTTGCTGAGCTATGCCGCCGAGATGGCGTGGAAGCGCAAAGCGCGCGGTCTGCGCCTCAATCACCCCGAGTCGATCGCGATCATCGCGTCGTTCGTCCTCGAGGGCGCGCGCGACGGCCGCAGCGTCGCCGACCTGATGCAGGCCGGTCGCGAAATCCTCACCCGCGACGACGTGATGGAGGGCGTGCCCGAGATGATCGAGTCGGTGCAGGTCGAGGCGACCTTTCCCGACGGAACCAAGCTCGTGACCGTCCACGAGCCGATCCCATGATCCCGGGCGAAACGTTCGTCACCCCCGGCGAGGTGGAACTCAAGCCGGGCCGCCGCCGCGTCACGCTGACCGTCGACAACACCGGCGACCGTCCGATCCAGGTCGGATCGCACGCGCACTTCTACGACGTCAACGTCGCGCTCGCGTTCGATCGCGAACTCGCGCGCAACATGATCCTCGACATCCCGGCCGGCACCGCGGTGCGCTTCGAGCCGGGCATCGAGCGGCCGGTCGATCTCGTCGAGATCGCCGGGGAGCAGCGCTTCTCGTGAAGATCTCGCGCGAACAGTACGCCCGGCTCTACGGCCCGACGACGGGCGACCGCATGCGCCTGGCCGACACCGACCTGATCGTCGAGATCGAACGCGATCTCACCGGCTACGGCGACGAACTCTCGTTCGGCGGCGGCAAGGTGATTCGCGACGCGATGGGCCAGCACCCGACGATCTCGCGCGCCGAGGGTGCGCTCGACACCGTGATCACCAACGCGATCGTGATCGACGCGACCGGCATCTACAAGGCCGACATCGGGATTCGCGACGGCCGCATCGCCGGCATCGGCAAGGCCGGCAATCCGTTCATCATGGACGGCATCACGCCGGGCATGGTCGTCGGCGCGACGACCGAGGCGATCGCCGGCGAGAACATGATCGTCACCGCCGGCGGCGTCGACTCGCACATCCACTTCATCTCGCCGCAGCAGGTCGCGGCGGCGATCGGCAGCGGCGTCACGACGATGATCGGCGGCGGTACGGGGCCCGCCTCGGGAACGAACGCGACGACCTGCACGCCCGGATCGTGGCATCTCGAGCAGATGTTCCTCGCGATGGAACTGCTGCCGGTGAACGTCGGCCTGCTCGGCAAGGGCAACGCGACGGGCCTCGCGCCGCTGCGCGAGCAGATCGCGGCCGGCGCGATGGGGCTGAAGCTGCACGAAGACTGGGGCTCGACGCCGCGCGCGATCGACGCCGCGCTGCGCGCCTGCGACGAAGCCGACGTGCAAGTGTCGATCCACACCGACACGCTCAACGAGATGGGCTTCCTCGAATCCACGATCGCGGCGATCGCGGGCCGCACGATTCACACCTTCCACACCGAAGGCGCGGGCGGCGGGCACGCCCCCGACATCATCCGCATCGCCGGCGAATCGTACGTGTTGCCCTCCTCGACGAACCCGACGCGGCCGTTCACGGTCAACACGGTCGCCGAGCACCTCGACATGCTGATGGTCTGCCATCACCTCGATCCCGCGATCCCCGAGGACGTCGCGTTCGCCGACTCGCGCATCCGCGGCGAGACGATCGCCGCCGAAGACGTGCTGCAAGATCTCGGCGTGATCAGCATGATCTCGTCGGACTCGCAGGCGATGGGCCGCGTGGCCGAAGTGATCACGCGCACCTGGCAGACCGCGCACAAGATGAAGACGCAGCGCGGCCCGCTGCCCGGTGAGAAGGCCGGCAGCGACAACCTGCGCGTGAAGCGCTACGTCGCGAAGTACACGATCAACCCCGCGATCACCAACGGCATCGCGCAGCACGTCGGATCGGTCGAGGTGGGGAAGCTCGCCGACCTCGTCGTGTGGAAGCCCGCGTTCTTCGGCTTCCGGCCGGAACTCGTGATCAAGAGCGGCACGATCGCGTACGCGAACATGGGCGATGCGGCCGCGTCGATTCCCACGCCGCAACCCGAACGAATGCTGCCGATGTGGGGCGCGTTCGGCGCCGGACCGACGGCGTGCGCCGTGACGTTCGTCTCGCAGGGCTCGCTCGACGCGGGACTCGCCGACCGCATCGCCACGCGACGGACATTCGTACCGGTCGGCAACACGCGCACGATCGGCAAGAAAGACATGCTGCACAACGACGCGACGCCGCGCATCGAGGTCGATCCGCGGACGTACGAAGTGCGCGCCGACGGCGAACTGATGACGTGCGCCCCCGCCACCTCGCTGCCGCTCGCGCAGCGCTATGCGCTCTTCTGATGAGCGTGCAACGCGTCGAGCGCGTGCTCGGCAACCTCGCTGACTTTCCGGTCGGCGCGCGGGTCGTCGAACGCGTCGCGATCGAGAGCGGCGCGATGGCGCGCCGGCTGTTGCGCCTGCCCTCGAGCATCGGCGATCTCGGCGTGCTCTTCGGCGACGACACGCGCTTGCGCGACGGCGACGTGCTCGTCGCCGACGAGTCGCGCGTGATCGCCGTCGCGGTGGTGCCCGACGACGTGCTGGTGATGCGTCCCGCCTCGATCGGCGAGGCGGCGGAACTCGGTCACGCGCTCGGCAACCGTCACCTCCCGATCATCCGCGACGGCGACGCACTGGTGGTCGCCTACAACGACGTGCTCGAAGCGCTCGTGGTGAAGATGGGCATCCGCTACGAGCGCAGCGCGCGCGTGCTCGAGCGGCCGTTCGTGCACGCGCACGCGCCGCACACGCATGGTTGATCCGCGCTTCCTGCAGCTGTGCGATAGCGCGTTCCCGAGCGGCGCGTTCTCGCAGTCGTTCGGTCTCGAAACCGCAATTCAGGAGGGCCGCGTGACCGATGCGGCGAGCACGCGCGCGTGGATCCTCGCGTATTGCGGCGACGTGCTCGCCACGCTCGACGGTCGCGCGATCGTGCTCGCGCTCGGCGATACGCCGGTCGACGAGCTCGACGCGCTGCTCGCGGCGAGCATCTTCGCGACCGAGACGCGCGCCGCGAACCGGCGGCTCGCGCGCGCGACGCTCGATGCGTACGTGTCGATGGGCATCGACGACGATGCGTGCCGCGCCTATCGTGACGCGATCGAGCGCGGCGCGGCGAGCGGGATCCACGCGCTCGCGGTCGCGCTCGGATATCGCGCGATCGCGACGGCGCCGGCCGATGCGGTGTGCGGATACCTGAGTGCGGCGTCGGCCGCGCTCGCGGCGGTCGCGGCGCGTGCCGTGCCGCTCGGACAGCGCGACGTCGGCGCGCTCTTGTGGTCGCTGCGCGAGCCGATCGGCGCCTTTGCCGCCCGCGCACTGGAGGTACGAACGATGGACGATATGACGATGGCTGCGATCCCGTGCGAGATCGACGCGATGCGCCACGCCGATCTCGATGGAAGGCTCTTCGCGTCGTGAGTGCGATCAGAATCGGCGTCGGCGGACCGGTCGGCGCGGGGAAGACCGCGCTCGTCGAGCGGCTCGCGCGCGCGTTTCATCCGAACTACGACATCGCGGTCGTGACGAACGACATCTTCACGCGCGAGGACGCGAAGATCCTCACGCGCAGCGGGTGTCTGCCGCCCGAACGGATCGTCGGCGTCGAGACCGGCGGCTGTCCGCACACCGCGATCCGCGAGGACGCGTCGATGAACCTCGAGGCGATCGCCGAACTCGAGGCGACGTTTCCGGCGCTGCAGATGGTGATCGTCGAGAGCGGCGGCGACAACCTCGCGGCGACGTTCAGCCCCGATCTCGCCGACGTGACGATCTACGTGATCGACGTTGCCGGCGGCGACAAGATTCCGGCCAAGGGCGGCCCGGGCATCACCAACGCCGACTTGCTCGTGATCAACAAGATCGATCTCGCCCCGTACGTCGGCGCGGATCTCGAGCGGATGCGCCGCGACGCGACCGCGGCGCGCGGAACGCGGCCGTGGCTGTTCACCGACATGCGGCACGGCACGGGGCTCGAGCCGCTGGTCGCGTTCGTCGCCAACGCCGCGTTGCTCGACGCGCCGGTCGCGTGAGCGGGAGCATCGCCCTCGACTGCGCGCAGCGCAATGGCCGCTCGTATCTCGCGCGCGTGCGTTACGACGGCCTCTCGCGCGTGAGCCGGCCGCAGCGCGACGGCGATGCGGTGGCCGTCGTCATCGCGCACCTCGGGCCCGGCATCATCGGCGGCGATCGCTACGCGACCGGCGTGCGCGTCGAGGCGGGTGCCTCGCTGCTCGTGACCGGCCAGATGGCGACGCCGGTCTTCGCCCGCGCCGGCGCATCGTCGACCGACGCGCGGTGGCAGGTCGCGCCGGGCGGTACGCTGATCGTGCGCGCCGAGCCGCTGATGCTCGCCGCCGGTGCGCGTCACGACGCGAACGCCGCCATCGCCGTGGCGGGCGACGGGTGTGCGATCGTCGGCGACATCGTCACGGTCGCGCCGGGCGCGCTCGTGCGGTTGCGCACGAACGCTCGCATCGACGGACGTCTCGTGGCGCGCGACGCGTGCGATCTGCGCGCGAACGGCGACGCGATCGCAACGCTCTTCGCCGTGTGCGCCGACGGCGCGCAGCGCGCGGCGATGGCGGCCGTGCTCGCCCCGATCGTCGCCGCGGCGCCGGGCGTGCGCGGCGGCCTCGGCGCAACCTCCGGTGCGATCGTCGTGCGCGCGACGGCCGCGCAGGTCTGGGCCGCGCAACGGCTCCTCGCGCAGTGCGTCGCGGCGTTGCGCGCGCGCGTGACGCGCGCGGAACACGCGGCGGCGTAGCATTTCGCGACGCTCGCCGGGGAGGCGTCACCCGTCGGCGCGCTCAATTTCGCCCGGATGACGGACAACGCGCCATTCATCGCCGTCGTGCGAGACGTCGTTCGCGAGCGCGCCGGCGCCCCCGCGCTCGACGAACTCTCGTACGCCGAGCTCTGGCAACAGACGGGCCGGGTCGCGCAGCAACTCGCGCAGCGCGGCGTGGAGAAGGGCGAACGCGTCGCGATCTTCAGCGAGAACCGCCGCGGCTTCGTGCTGGCGTACCTCGCGTGCCTGCGGTTGGGCGCGATCGCGGTGCCGACCAACGTGCTCTACCGCGCCGCGGATTTCGGCAATATCCTCAGCGATGCCGAGCCGCTGCTGGTCGTCGGCTCGGCGCAGACGCGGCCCCACGTACCGGCCGGCGTGACGTTCGTCGACGCTGCCGACGTGGAATCGTGGGCGCTCGATCCGGCCTTCGATGCGGATCCGCCGGTCGTCGTCACCGGCGACGACGTCGCGATCATCATCTATACGAGCGGCACCACCGGGCGCGCCAAGGGCGCGATGATCACCCACGGCAACCTCGCCGCGATCGCGCGCCAGATCGGCGCCGCGTGGCGCTGGACCGCCGCCGACACGCTGCTGATCACGCTGCCGCTCTTTCACGTGCACGGTCTGGGCGCGGGGCTCAACGGCACGCTCGCGCACGGCGCGCACGCGATCCTGCGCGAACGCTTCGACGTCAACGACGTCGCCGCGTTGCTGCAGTCGGGCGAGGTGACGATGTTCTTCGGCGTGCCGACGATGTACGTGCGCTTCATCGAGAAGCTGCCGGCGCAGACGTTCGGGCGCGTGCGTCTGTTCGTCTCCGGTTCCGCCGCGCTCCCGGCCGACGTGCACGTCGCGTTCGAGAAGCAGTTTGGTGCTTCGATCCTCGAACGGTACGGATCGACGGAATTCGGTTTCCCGCTCGGTAACCGCTACGACGGACCGCGCGTCGTCGGCAGCGTCGGCGTTCCGATGTCGGCGGAGAATCACGTGACGATCGTCGCGCCGGGCACGATCGATCGCGTTCCCGTCGGCGAGGTCGGCGAACTGCTCGTCTCCGGGCCGAACGTGAGCGCGGGGTATTGGCGTCGTCCCGAAGCCACGGCGGATTCCTACATCGTGCTCGACGGCCGCCGCTGGTTCCGGTCGGGCGATCTCTTCCGCTTCGATCCCGAGCGCGACGTCTACGTCGTGATGGGCCGGCTCAAGGAGCTGATCATCAGCGGGGGCTTCAACATCTACCCGCTCGAGGTCGAGGCCGAGATGCGCGTGCAGCCCGGGGTGCGCGACGTCGCGCTGGTCGCGATGCCCGATCCGGCGCGCGGCGAACTGCCGGTGGCGTTCGTAGAAGCCGATTCGGACTTCGATAGCGAAGTGTTCTTGGGCGCATTACGGGAACGGCTCGCGAGCTTCAAGGTTCCAAAAGCGGTGCACGTCGTCGAGGCGCTCCCGCGCAATGCGATGGGAAAGGTCGAAAAACAGCGGCTGATCGCAAGCTTTACGGAGCCCGCGGGCGTCCGCACATCGTAGACACGGAGGGGTGTTCGTGAACAAGCCCGGTGTTGATGCCGCCGGCAAAGCGGCGATGGAAGCGGAAGCGGCGATCCGCGAATACGAGCTCTCGCGCGACCGCTACTTCCGCGTTCTCCGCATGGATGCGGAGGAGCGGGTCGCAAAATCCGTTGCCGGCCGGCGTGAGAAACTCATCGAAGAAATCGATAACTTGCGTTCGCTGGCGAGGATTCGCAACGACGCGCGCGCCCAAGCCCTGCGCGTGTACGGGCAGCGCTGTCCGGGGCGCGTGACGTCGACGTCGCTGCTGCCACCCGCCGCGACCGATCGCCTCGGCGGCGCCGACAAGCTCTTCAAAGCGGCGGTGAAAGCCGCTGAGGAATTCGCCGAGGTCAACGACATCTTGATCAAAAAGCGCGAAGCACTCGAAGCGATCGAAGCCGAGATGCGCGCGGTGCTGCAGAAGCACAACGAGGATCTGATCCGTTTCCTCGAGACGCCGAGCGGTCTCGAGAACGCGTTCAAGCGCGATCCGTTACTCGGACGCGCGCACGCGCGCATGATGGCGGCGATCGCGCAACGCGATGCGCTCAGCGGCGCGAACGCGTCGCCGGAAATCGCGGCTTCATGAGTAGTGCTGATGACGAGCTGATCCCGGGTACCCCGGGTTTCGAGCGCGCCCTCGCTCAAGGACAATTCGACTTCGCCAAGGCCCGCTATGCACGCACGATCACCAGCGATAGCGTGAAGGGCGTGATCGAAGCGGCCGCGCGCGAGCGCAGCAAACTCACCGAAGAGATCAAGAACCTCCAGATTCTTTCGCGCGCGCGCTACGAGGCGGCGGCGAAGGCCGCGCAAGAGTACGGCATGTTGCTGCCGCACCGTGTCGGCAAGACCTGGCTCCAGCCGCCCACCGCGCTCGAACGCGTCGGTGAATTCTACGGATCGATGCGACTCTACAAAGCCGCGGCGAAAGCGGCCAAGGAGTTCACCGAAGTGCAAGAGCTCTTGGCGAAGCGTCATTCCGCGCTCGCCAATCTCGAGCGGCAACTGCGCGAGCGTCTCGATAGCCAAGAGGCGATCGTCCAGGAAAATCTCTCGACGCCGAGCGGGCTCAAGTACGCGCTGCGGCGCGACCCGCTGCTCAATCAGGCCTACGAACATCTGCGCAAGGTCGCGAACGGACCCGACGGCATCGCCGATGCCTTCGTGCCGCACGCGCCCGACGATCTGCCGACCTTCATGCCGCTGCGAGCGGTCGACGGTCCGCCGCTGCGCCGATCGCTCTCGGATTCGCAATTTCCCGACGAGCCCGTCTAGTGCTCGAGCTCGCCGCCTGGTCGGCCGGTGGGCGCAGCGTACGCGGGTTCCGGCACGAGCGCGCCGGAGAACCGAATCAGGATGCGATCGCGACGGCGGGCGGACCGGTGGCGCTCGCGGCCGTCGCCGACGGGCACGGGAGCGCGCGCTGCACGCGCAGTGACGTCGGTGCGCGCATCGCGGTCCAGGTGGCGCGCGCGCTGCTGCCGGCGTTCGCCGGCGATGCGCGGAGCGTCGCCGACGTGCGGACCGCGATCGCCGGCGAACTCGTCGCGGCCTGGCGCAGCGGCGTCGCGGCTCACCTCGCCGCGCATCCGCTCGCCGCGGCGGAAGCACGGCACGTCGATGGTCCCGACGTGCGCGCCTACGGCGCGACGCTGGTGGCAGCCGTGGCGCTCGGCGACACGGTGCTCGTGGTACAGATCGGCGACGGCGATGCTTGGCTCGCCGGAGCAGGCATCACGCGCCGGCTCGTGCCGCGCGATCTGCGCTTCGCGCTCAACGGCACCGCGTCGCTCTGCATGGGGGATGCGGCCAATGAAGTGCGCGTCGCGCGCGTGACGGTCGACGGGCCCGCGCTCGTCCTGATCGCGACCGACGGCTACGGGCGCACCCTTGCGACGGACGCGGATTTCGAAGCCTCGCTGCGCTCGCTCTACGATCGCGTGCGCGCGCTCGGGCTCGAGGCCGTGCTCGACGTGTTACCGGTCGACCTGGCGGGAGCGAGCGCGCGGGGCGGCGATGATGTCACCGTGGGAATGGTGTATCGTGCATGATCGGCCGGTAAAGGGCTTCGCCTGGGGCGATGCCGTCCGCTACGTCAGCGCGTTCGGCGGCCTCGCCATCATCGTGTTCTTCGCCTGGCAGATCTACATGACGAAGCACATGGATCTGCGCTTCAAGTACGGCTCGATCGCGGTGATCGTCATCATCGGCATCGTCGGCGCGCTCGCCATCCTGCAACGCGAGCCCGACGAATTCACCGGCGACCGGCTCTACACGGCCGAGGAAGTTGCCGAACTGCTCAACGCGGTGCGCGCCGGCGGCGGCCGCTTCGTCGAAGCGGCGAGCACTGCGCCCGCAACGTGTCTCTTCTGCGGCAAGACCGGCGCCGAGGTGCGCGGTCTCGACGGCACGCGCTACCATCGCTCGTGTTTCCAGCGCGCCTATCGCGAACGCGAAGACGCGTCGCGCCGGCGCCGCGACCCCGTCATCTAGCGAGCGCGTCGACGAGCGGCGCGAGGTAGGCCGCGTAGCGCTGCGCGCGGCCGATGCTCGAGCGATAGAGCGGACGCCGGACTTCGGTGCGGCTCGCGGTCGCGACCATGCGCTGCGTGTCGTAGAACGTCCGCACCGCTTCGTCCCACGGCAGCCCGCAGAACGCCAAGAGCCGCGCAACGGTGGCGTCGAAGTCGGTCACCACGTCTTCATAGCGGATCTCGATGAACGCATCCGGCGGAAGCACGCGCTTCCAATGCGCGACGGTGCGCTGATGCGCGCGATAATAGCGGCCGATCTCCGCGAGATCGTACGCGAAGTCTTGGCGCCCCGAGAAGAGCGCGGTGTAGAGCGAGAGCCCGTTGTCGAGCGGATCGCGCGTGCAGAAGACGAGTCGCGCGTTCGGCAGCATCGCGTGGATCATGCCGGCGTACAAAAAGTTCGAAGGCATCTTGTCGACGACGCGCGCACCGGCCGGCGCGATCGCAGCGAGCGCTGCCGCGTACGTTTCGCCGAACCGTGCGACGGCCGCCGCATCGAGCGCCGGAACCGTTGCGGGATACGGGCCCGGCGCTTCGATCGTCTCACGCACGAAGGCGAGCTCGCCTGCGCCATAGACGTTCGGCAGCGTTGCGAGGATTTGTTCCACGAGCGAGGTTCCCGAACGGGGCATCCCCATCACGACGATCGGGTCGGCGCTCGAACGGCGGGGCCCGCGCAGCCGTTCGAGCGCGGCCGCGTCGACCGTCGCCGCGATCGCGTCGGCGCGGCGTTCGTCGGTGCCGACGTGGTACACGATCGTCTCGCGGCGTAAGCGATTGCCCTCCGCGTAGTGCGCGAACGCGGCATCGGCATCGCCCGCGCCGAGGTACGCCTTGCCCAGCGCGAAGAGCAGCATCGTGCGCTCCTCGCGCATCGCGAACGGCGGCGTGTCGAGCAGCGCTTCCATCGCCGCGAGCTCGGGATCGCCCGCAGCGAACTTCTTCACGTGCGTGAGGCCGAGCCAGCCGCCGAGGCACTGCGGGTCGGCCGCCAGCGCGCGCTCGTAGCGCTCCGCGGCGCCGGCGAAATCACCCAGATCGAGGAGCGCCTCGCACGCGCTCGCGAGCGCCGTGGCGGGATTCGGCGCGATCGCGATGGCCGTCTCGAACGATGCGAGCGCCTCGTCGTGGCGCCCAAGATCGCGCTGCACCAACCCGAGCGTCTCGTACGCTTTGGCATCGGGTGAGAGCTCGATCAGCCGCAGCGCCGTCGAGCGCGCCTCGGCGGGCCGCTCGAGCCGGCGCAGCACGAAGATGCGCGCGTTGAGCAGCGTCACGTCCTTCGGATTGCGCGCGAGGGCGGCGTCGAGCCGCGCGAGCCCGCGGTCGAGGCCGAAGAGCGTGCCTTCGATCAGCGAGAGCGTCGTCGTGACGGCGGTCGAGTCGGGCGCGCGGCTCGCCGCCGTCTCGGCGTGCGTCAGCGCTTCGTGCGTGCGGCCGACGAGGAAGAGCGCGGCCGCGAGGTTGGCGTGCGCCTCGGTGAAGTCGTCGCGCTTCGTCACCGCCGAGCGGTAGGCCACGATCGCGCGCTCGATCTCACCGCGCCGCTGCAGCGCGACGCCGAGGTCGTTCCAGATCTCGGCTCGCGGGGTGACGTTCAGCGCCGCCTCGAGCGCGGTCGACGCGAGTTCGAACGAGCCGAGCCCCAAGAGCGCGTTGCCGGCGGCGTGCAACGGCATCTGCTCGCCGGGATGCTCGGTCAGGAGAATCCGCGCGATCCGTTCGGTGGCGAGAACGTCACGCGAATCCCGGGCATGACGAAGCGCGCGAACGGCATCAGGGAGCGTCACCTTCCTAGCACACCAGGCACGGCTCAGAACGCCCTGGGGTCAAACCTTTGTTAAGATGACGGAGCTCACGGCCACGCCTTGCCGTGCCGAGGTATGATGCTTCCATGAGCGGTCTCTCCTCGGTCGGCTCGGCGCTTGCTTCCTCGACGTCCGGAACGTCGAGTCCGTCGTCCGCGACGTCGCTGCTCTCGCAAGTCGGACAGTCGTTGCTGAGCACCGGCCAGGCGCCCAACGCCACGCCGTCGGGTTTGAAGACGGCGACCACCTCGCCGACCTCGACCACGAGTTCGTATCAGGCCGAATTCCTCACGCTTCAGCAACAGGATACGGCCGAACTGCTCTATGCCTCGTTCCTCTCGCCGACCGCGGGTCTCGAGAATGCCGACGAGGTCTTGGGTCAGGCCGCGCAGCTCCTGGGCACGCCGGGCTCGCTCGCGACCGCGCAGAGCACGTCGACCAGCACCCCCTCGACCTCCACCGCGAGTTCGTCGTCGACCGGATCGTCGTCCACCACCTCGGCCGCGTCGTCGCCGTCGTCGACCGCGTCGAGCGTCCTCGGCCTCCCGTCGGTCTCCTCGATCCTGGCCGCCAGCGACGCCGAAGCGCAGCAGACGCTTGCCGCCTACGGGAATGCACCCTCCGGGTCGTCAATTATCGACTACCAGGCTTAAGGCATAGAGGAGCAGATCATGTCGGTCGGTATCCCTTCCGCCAACCCCGCCTACTCGCTCGCCTCCGTTCTGCAGGCGCAGCTGGCGCTGTTCACCGCGATCGATCAGGAATCGAGCGGGAGCAAGTTGACGCCGGCCGGTTCGGGGAGCTCCGCGGCGCTCGCGATCTACAACAACCTCTCGAGCCAAGCCCAAGCCGCCGACACCGCCAACGAGAACATCACCGACGTCACCAACGCGATCAACGTCGCGCAGGGTGCCACGAGCACGATTCAGTCGTCGCTGAGCCAGATCAACAGCCTGGCGATCGAGGCCAACAACGGCTTCAACTCGTCCTCCGACGCGCAAGCGCTCCAAGACGCGGCGACGCAGCTGGCGCAGGGCATCAACCAGACGGCCGAAGAGACGAACTTCAACGGCACGCCGCTGCTCGACGGCACGACCTCGGGCAATACGCCCGCGACCGCCGCGAGCGCCGACATCACGAACAACAACGCGACGACGGCGGGCACCGTGCTCTCGAGCGCGTCGGCATCGGCCGCGACGACGAGCGGCACGTTCTCCGTGCAGATCGACGGCAGCGGCAACGCCGACGTGAGCTTCACCGATTCGAGCACGCAGACGACGACGTCCGTTGGATCGTTCGCCGCGGGTTCGTCGACCACGTACAACGGCACGACGCTCAACTTCGGCAACTTCACCGGCGCCGATGCCGGCACGTCGGCCACGGTGCAGACGACCGCCGCCAGCGCCGGTTCGACCTCGCCGACCGTGCAAGTGCAGACGGGCACGAACGAAGGCGACGTCACCAACGTGAGCTTCGCGAACGGCACGACGACCGGGCTCGGCATCACGAACATCGACCTCACGAATCCGGCCAGCGCGACCAACACCGAGGGCCAGATCAACGGCGCGATTACCGCGATCGACAGCAGCGAAGCCTCGCTCGGCGCGCAGTCGAACGGGCTGAACTACGCTTACGAGAACAACAACACGCTCTCCAACAATTTGACGTCGTCCGCGTCGGCGGTCGGCGACACGAGCGTTGCGTCGTCGGTCGTCGCGGGCAACTTGGCCTCGATCCAGCAGCAGATCTCGATCGCGGTGCTCGCGCGCGCGAACACCGACGCCGGTCACCTCAGCAGCTTCCTCAGCCAGTACGCGTAGCACGCGGAAACGCCGGTAAGGCGTCGTCGAGCAGCTTCTGATTGTAGGCCGCGAACAGGTCGCATACGTCGCGGAAGAACGGCGACCAGCGCGTGCTCTGACGGTACGTGAGGTTCTCGAAGCCGTCGGTGAAGTGGGCCTTGTTCTTCTCGAGGTGATAGACCGGGCGGAACGCGGGATCGCGGAAGACGTTCATCGGGTCGCGGCCCGCTTCGACGTTCTGGAGTTCGCGTTCGAGCATCTTGCGGAAGTGGATCACGCCGCGATCGGTGGTGCCGAGCGCTTCGATCGAACGATCGGCGATGCGTCCTTGCGCGATCCACGCGAGTACGTCTTGCGCTTCGATGTTGTCGTGAATCGGTTCGCCCGCATCGTCGACGAGGTGCACCTGATAGAGCGGAATGCGCGCGAGCAGGTTGTCGGGGACGATCATGCCCGCCGGCGGTTCGTACGCCATGTACCAGTAGTGCAGCGTGTTCTCGTCGTCGATCGGCACGCGCATCTGATAGCTCTGCATCTTCCAGATCTTGCCGCCGCCGCTGCCGACCGCGAGGATGTTCGGGAAGAGCACCGGGTGGCCGACTTTCCAATCGTCGGATTCTTCCGACGCGCCGGCGAGCAGACGCCGCTTGTAGAGGCCGTGCTCGAATTCCGCGAAGTCGATCTTCAGGTGCTTGCGCGAGATGGCGTATTTGGCGCCGCCGCGTTGCTCTTCCCAAAATTCCTGATAGTGACCGTGCTGCCATTCGGTGTGCACCGGGTCGACCGAGTTCTCCATGATCTGCAGCCAGTTGCACGGGATGTGCGCCCAGCCGACCATGCGGATCGCGCGCTCGTTGTCGAGTCCGTCCCAGCGCGGTAACGCCGGCGCGGGCAACGGACCGAGATAGGCCCAGATCATTCCGCCGAGCGTCTCGACGGGGTAGCCAGCAACCGCGACTTTGTCTTTGAACGTGCTGCCCGCGGGTTCGTTCGGCTGTTCGAGACACGCGCCCGTGCCGTCGAATTTCCACCCGTGATACGAGCAGCGGATGCCCTCAGCCGTCGGGATGCCGTGGTAGAACGACGCGTGACGATGCGGGCAGAACTCCGCGATCAAACCGAACGTCTTCTCGCGCGTGCGATAGAGCACGAGATCTTCACCGAGTAACCGCACGCGTTTGGTGAACGCGCTCTCGAATTCTTCGAGCGCGGCGATCGGATGCCAGTACCGGCGCTGCAGCTCGCCCATCGGCGTGCCCTTGCCGACGCGCGTCAGCCGTTCGTTTTCTTGCGGTGTCAGCATCTTCGATGTATTCGCCTCGAGAGTGAGAATTCCACGCGACGTATGGAGATTCGACTGGGCATCGTCGGTATGGGTGCGGCGGCGCGGCAACTGCTGCCGGCCGTTGCGAAGCATCCCGGCGTGCGCGTTTCCGCCGTGTGCGACCCGATCGAAGCGGTTCGCACGGCGGCAGCGACGCGATGGAACGCGCGCCCGACGGCGACGATCGATGAGTTGCTTGCACTCGCTGATGTCGATGCGGTATATATCGCGACGCCGACGGATCTCCACGCTGCGCACGTCGTCGCCGCAGCAGCGGCGGGCAAGCACGTGCTGGTCGAGAAGCCGATGGCAACCACGCTCGACGAAGCGACGCGCATGATCGATGCGGCGGAACGCGCGGGCGTCGTGCTCACCGTCGGTCACTCGCACAGTTTCGACGAGCCGTATCGCGCGATGCGCGAGGTGATCGCGAGCGGCACGCTCGGCCGCGCGCATCTGCTGCACAACATCTACTATTCGGATTGGGTGTATCGCCCGCGGCGGCCGGAGGAGCTCGACGAGAAGCTCGGCGGCGGTATCACGTTTCGTCAAGGCGCGCATCAGTTCGACATCTTGCGGCTGCTCGGCGGCGGTCTCGTGCGCAGCGTGCGCGCGCACACGTTCGATTGGGATCCGCAGCGGCGGGTAATCGGTGCGCACACCGCGATGTTGACGTTTGCCGATGGCGCGGTTGCGACCGCGATCTACAACGGCTACGGCGCGTTTCCGACGGCGGAGATCACGTTCGGTGCGGGCGAGACCGGCTATCCGAACGACGCGGTGCCGGGCGCGGCGCGCGCCGCGATGCAGACCGCGACGGCGGCCGATGAAGCCGCGCACAAGCGCGCGCGCGCGAGTGCGCCGGCAGCCGAATCACTCGCGCCGTATCAGCCGTTCTTCGGCTGGACGCTGGTCAGTTGCGAGCGCGGCGACATCCGCCAATCCGCGACGGGGCTCTACGTCTACACGGCCGCCGGTCGCGAGGAGATTCCGTTGCGGCTCGATCGCACGACGCGCGAGCCGGTGGTCGAGGAATTTGCCGACGCGATCGCCGGCGTGCGCCCATCACGGCACGACGGACGCTGGGGCCGCGCGAATCTCGAAGTCTGCGTCGCGACGATCGAATCGTCGCGCACGGGCGCCGAGATCGCGTTGCGCTATCAGGTTCCCGTGCGCTAGAGTCCCGCGAGCGCGCCGTTCTTGCGCGCCGTCTCTTCGTGATACGTCCAGAATTTCTTGACGCCGTGCGGGCCGCCGTGCTCGCTCTTCATCAGGCGCAGCTCTTCGCCGTGGAAATACGTCGGCGTGCCGATCTGCAGCGCCTGATATTGAATCTTCGCGTTGTCTTCCGCGCAGATCATGCGCACGACGGCTTCTTCCGCGTATGCGCCGACGGTGACGGTGCCGTGCTGACGCAGCACGACGATCGGTGCGTCGCCCATCGCCGTCGCCATGCCGGCGCCGCGCGCGGGCGTGTTGATCAGCACCGGCGAGTCGAACACCGGCGCGCCGCCTTCGGGGATGAACGTGCCGGTCGACGCGAGCGGCCGCAGCAACTGCCCGGCCGATGAGAGCGTGAGAATGTATTGCGGGTGCGAGTGCACGATGCCGCCGACGTCGGGCCGGCGCCGATAGATTTCCGCGTGGATATGCCACTCACTCGGCGGTTCGATGCCGGGCCCGATGCGGTGTCCGCCCGCGATGTCGAACGGCACGATGTCCTCGGCGGTCAGCGTCGAGCGGCTCGCGTGGCGGTTGTTGATCCACATGACGTTCGGATCGTCGGCGTCGCGCGCGCTGACGTGGCCGTTGAAATCCATCACGTCGGCGGCGTTGCAGATGCGGACGGCGCGGGCGATCAAATCGCCGTAGCGGGACGTGGACGGATCGAGCAGCTGGGTGGTCATGACGGGGTCATGGTGACCCCTCACCGGTCCTTCCTTCTTGTCGTTTCACTGGGGGCCGCATGGGAAGATGCACGGGCGAGCTCCCAGCCAAATCACAACGCCGTCGAGCACAATCGTCGCATGATTCGAACGATCGCATTGTCGAGCGCGCTGCTGGTCGCCCTCACCGGCATCGCCCTCGCTCAAGACGCCCCGACCGTCGCCGCTTCGCCGGCCGGCACGAGCGCGACGGGCGCTCCGTCGGCCCGGGCCGAGCGCGGCGCGGTGTTCGCGCTCCGCGGCGCCTACCGGGCGATCGCCGAAGCGCAGGTGACGGGCGCCTCGCCGTACCTCGATGCCGCCAAGACGCATTACCGCAGCGCGATCGCGCGCTACGCCCGTCACGATGCCGGCGCCGCCGCCGAAGCGATGGCGGCCACGGCGCTCGCCCGCGCCGCGGCGGCCGAACACCCGGCGCCGATGCCGCGCGATATCCCCGCACCGCCCCAGATGACGGCGATGGCCCCGCCCGCGGGCGGCGTCGCGATGGCTCCCGGCGGGATGCGCCGCGCTCCGATGGGTCACGGCGGCTGGCAGGGTCGCGGCGGCATGGGCGGACGCTTCGACGCGACCGCGCTCGCGCACGATGCGAGCCTCGCCAACACGCCCGAAGCGAAGGATCTCGCGCAAAAGGCGCTCGACGCCGATCTCGCCCGCACGCGCGCGGCGTTCAGCGGCAATGCGGATGAGTCGATGCGCGAAGGGCGGTTGGCGAGCGAGCTCGCGCTCGCGGTGCGATCGCTCGCTCGGGCCGACCATCCGCCGACACGGCAGCGGCGCACGCCGAACGGCCGCAGCTGGTCGCATCAGCCGAGGAGCTCCGACGGTATCGTCGGCGGCGCCACCGAGAGCTAGCCTGGCGCAAGTCCGGATTCGCAGATGCGCACCGGCTTCCGCGCTTCGGCTGAACGGTTTCGTCCCTCGGTGTGCTATGATGCGCAGGCTGATGCCACGGAGCGCCGTTTCGTCAGCATCACAGCGTGGTCCATTTGGTCTTGTTGATTCGTCTTCAGCCAAGAACTCCGAGATGATTTTTCCCGCGCTCGCTTATTCTTGAGATAGAAGACCCCAACAACCATGTATACCGATGAGACCCTCAATTGCGTTGATTGCAACGCTCCCTTCACGTTTAGCTCGGGCGAGCAAGAGTTCTTCGCCGCCAAGGGCTTCACGAACAAGCCCAATCGCTGCGTCGATTGCCGCGCCGCGCGCAAAGCGCAGCGTGGTGCCGGCGGCGGCTCGAGCTACAGCTCGGGCGGCGGCGGCGGCTACGGCGGCGGCGATCGTGCCCCGCGCGAGATGTTCGAAGTGAAGTGCAGCCAGTGCGGCGGCAAGGCATCCGTGCCGTTCCAACCGCGCGGCGACAAACCCGTCTACTGCCGCGACTGCTTCCAGTCGCGCGGCGGCGGCGGCGGCGGCTCCTACCGCTAACCGCTAACCGCTCCACTCCCAGGCGCTGCGCTTTCGATACGGAAAGCGCAGGCCGGTGAAGAGGATCGGTCTGATCATCCCGTCTTCGAACCGGATGGTCGAGCAAGAGATGGTCCGCGTGCTCCCTGCGAGCGCGACGGGCCATATTGCGCGTCTGCGCATGACGGGTCCGCATCACCGGCCACTCGCCCAACTGCTGCCCGACGTCGTCACCGCAGCGTCGACGCTGGCCGATGCGCGCTGCGATTCGATCGCCTTCCACTGCACCGCGAACTCGACGGCCGAGGGCGACGACGGCGAGGCGCGTCTCTTGGCCGCGCTCGCATCGGCGACGCCTGCACCCGTGACGACCACCGGCAGCGCGATCCGCGCGGCGCTCGATGCGCTCGGCGTGCGCCGTCTCGTTCTGATCACGCCGTACACCGCCGACGTCACCGCGCACGAGGCAGCCTTCTTCACCGGCGCCGGATACGACGTCGTCGCCACGTTCGCGCACGATCTCGGCGGCAGCGATGCATTTTGCGGCACGCCCGCGGCCGCATGGGAAGACGCTCTCCTCGCGGCGCGGAACGATGCCGCCGACGCCTACGTGCTCAGCTGCGCGAACATCGCCTGCTTCGAGATCATCGAGCGCGCCGAAGCGGTGCTGGGAAAACCGGTCATCACGAGCAATCAATCCGTGCTGTGGGCGACGTTGCGCGCCGCCGGGGCTGAACGCCCGGCGCACCTCGGCCGACTCATGCAGCATCCCTAGAAACGAGACCGATGCTCAGTCGCCGCTCCGCTCTTGCCGCCGTGTCGGCGGCCGCTCTGGGTCCGACGATCCTCGTGCCGCGCCGCGTGCAGGCTGCGGCGCCGGTGACGATCCGCGTCGCGACGACACCCGACGATGCCTCGATGGCGGTCGTGTTCGCCGATCGTACGGGGCGCTTTCGCGCCGCCGGTATCACGGTGGAGATCGACCAGCAGTCGAGCGGCGCCGCGATCGCGGCCGGCATCATCGGCGGTGCGTACGACGTCGGCAAGTCGAGCCTCACCTCGGTGCTGAGCGCGCACCTGCGCAACATCCCGTTCACGTTCATCGCGCCGGGCGGCCTCTCGGATCAGCGCGCACCGTACGGCCACCTCATCGTGGCCAACGACAGCGGAATCGCGTCGGCGAAGGACCTCAACGGCAAGATCCTCTCGGTCGCGGCGCTCGGCAGCCTCGATCCGGTGACGATCTCGTCGTGGATCGATGCCAACGGCGGCGATTCCAAGACGGTGAAGTTCGTCGAGATCCCGCAGACCGAAGCTGGTGCGGCCGTCGTTGCGCACCGCATCGCCGCCGCACTCATCATCCACCCGCAAGTCGACGAAGCGCTCGCGGCCGGCAACGTTCACGTGCTCGGCGATCCCTACGGCGCGCTCGCACCGCTCTACTTGATCTCGGGGTGGTTCGCGACGGCCGATTGGGTGAAGGCGCATCCGGACGCGGCGCAGCGATTCGCGCGCGTCGTCGAAGAGACGGCCCTCTATGCGAACGCGCATCACAGTGAGACGGCGCCGGTGCTGGCCGACTTCTCGAAGATCCCGTTGCCGGTGATCGCGAAGATGACGCGTGCCGTCCTCGGCACGTCGCTCACGCCCGCGCTGATCCAGCCCGTGATCGACGCATCGGTGAAATACGGCGCGCTCGCGCACACGTTCAACGCCGCCGAGATCATCACGTCCTAAGCAATCGTGCAAGAGCAGATGAAGAACTTCTACTCGGCTGCGGCATCGGCGTTGAACTTCGCGAAGCCGCCGGCCTCGGCGTTGAGCGACGACGACCTGCGCCGCATCGAGGAGACGATGCGGCAGTGCGCGCAGCGCCGCGGCGGTGACGTCGCGACCGGTGCACGCGTCGCGGCGCTCATCGAGCGATACGCGGCGCTCGATGCGGCCGATCGCATCCGGGTGATCGACGTCGCCGCCTCGTTCGGCAACGACGAGCGCGTTGTCGATGCGGCGATCGCCGCCGTCGGCGCGGCGACCGATGCGAGTGCGCGCGCGGCTGCCGAACGCGCGCTGCGTGCCGCGCTCGTGCCGCAACGCTCGGCATTGCTGCGTTCGTTCAACCTCGCGCCGGGCGGCGTGAAGTTCTTGGTGGAGTTGCGCTCGGAGCTGCTCAAGAGCGTGCCGCCGACGCCGGCGCGCAAAGAGCTCGAAGCCGACTGCAAGGAGCTCTTGGCCTCGTGGTTCGACATCGGCTTTCTCGAGATGCGCCGCATCACGTGGGATGCGCCCGCGTCGTTGCTCGAGCGGCTCGCGCGCTACGAAGCCGTGCACGAGATTCGCAGCTGGTCCGATCTGAAGAACCGCCTCGACGTCGATCGCCGTTGCTTCGCGTTCTTTCGCGCGGTGATGCCCGACGAACCGCTGATCTTCGTCGAGGTCGCGTTGACCGACCGGCTCTCGGGCGACATGCCGACGCTGCTCGACTCCGTCGCGCCGGCCGGCGATCCCGCGCTCGCCACGCACGCGATCTTCTACTCGATCTCGAATTGCCAACGCGGCCTCGAGGGCATCAGCTTCGGCAACGCGCTACTCAAGCGGGTCGTCGAAGCGCTCTCCGACGAGTTCCGCGGTTTGCGCACGTTCGCGACGCTCTCACCGCTGCCGAACTTCCGCCGCTGGCTCGAGAGCCGCAACCCCGCCGAGCGCCCCGACGAATCAGCGTTGCGCGAGATCTTCTACGGCCGGCGCTGGGTGCGCGACGATCAACTCGCAACCTCACTCCGCGGACCGGTCATCGAACTCGGCGCGCACTACTTGCTCGAAGCGAAGCGGCCCAACGGCAAGGCCTACGATCCGGTCGCGCACTTCCACCTCAGCAACGGTGCGCGGCTCGAGCGCATCAACTGGCTCGCCGATCGCAGCCCGACGCGCATGCGCGAGTCGGCCGGCATGATGGTGAACTACGTCTACCGGCTCGACCGCATCGACGAAAACGCGCAGGCATACGCAGAGCAGGGCCGCATCAGTGCCGCGCCGGCCGTGACCGCATTGCTCGCCGCACCCGCGGTTCGCGCTCAGGCCGAATAGCCGGCTTGAACCAAGCGTGTCAAACTGCTGCGTGAAGGCGACTATGCGGTATACGATCGGTTGCTTCGTATCTCAGCGCTTATCCAATTTGGCGAAGAAGTCGACGGCAGAATCAAATTCACGCACACGATCTGCAGCGATATCGGCACTCGCTTCACGTTCCATTTTCTGCCAACGCTCGGTCCAAAACCAGGCCTGAGCAGCGTCGATCGCGTGCTGAGGGATCAACTCGATTCCGCCACCCTCTCGCTCGCGCACCTCGTAGAGCCTCGCCGTCCGAAACGCTTTGGGAAGCGTGATCGTCCCGCGATCGGTCACCTCAACGAGCACCTTCCCCGACTTCCTCGCCACGGGTCCAACGGTAGCATTTCAACTGCCTTACGAAAAGACGGTCGTACCGAAAAACCAGAGAGCGGTTATTTTGGCGTTGTCGCTAGACGAAACCAAATCCCGCGTGGCTCGTACCATTATTCCAGGCGGACGTTCTTTGTAAAATCGTAGTCGGCGCTCTTGCTCGCGGTGAACTTCCAGTCGATCGTTTCCCCGGACCGCCCGACCACGAGCGTATCGTTGAGGAAGGCCATTACTTCGTTCCATGTCGCCTTCGCGATCTCGGGGCGATAGCGGCCCGGCATCGTATCGTTGAGCCAGCCGTGCGGCGCGTCTGCGTAGATGGTGAGTTGGTAGCTGCGGTTGGCGCTCTCGAGTGCGGCACGAAGACGCACGACGTCGTCGAATGAGATGATGTGATCTTTCTCGCCGAAGATGCCAAGCACGGCGGAATCGATCGCGTCGATCAAGCCGCTCATGCCCCACGGTTGCTGCGGCGTCACTTCCCAATCGCGTTTCTGCGCGGCGCCGTAGAGCGCGATGCACGCCTGTAGCGGATGGTGCTTCGCCCATACGAACGGATAGCGGCCGGTCTGGCAGACGCCCATCATGCCGAGACGCGACGAATCGGCCGCCGGCACGTCGGCGAAGAGCGCGAACGTATCTTCGAGTAACGCCAACACCTCGGTATCGGCCGGCTTCACGGTGATCGTGCCGGCATGGAGCGCTGCTTGATCGGGATGCGTGTAGAACAGATCGGGCGCGATCACCACATAACCGTCGGCGCTCGCCTTGCGCGCGAGATCCTCGGTGTGCTGCACGAGGCCGTAGCGCTCGTGCAAGAGGATGAAGCACGGGAACGTTCCCGGCGCGTCGGGACGGCAGACGAGGGCCGGCGTTCCGCCGGGCGCGACGGGACGCGTTTCGATGACCTGATACACGCGGGCTCCTTAGACGGGGAGGGTGGTTTCTTCCATCACGCTCTCGCGCACCGCCGATTCGATCAGGCCCCAGATGTGGCCGACGTACGCGGTGAACTCGGGCGTGCGCTTCACCGATGCGGCGCGCGGGCGCGGCAGATCGATGCGAATATCTTCTTGGATGCGGCCCGGCCGGCGGCCGAACACGAGCACGCGATCGGAGAGGTAGACGGCCTCATCGATCTGGTGCGTGATGAACAGCACGGTCGACTTCGCGGCCGACCAGATGCGCAGCAACTCGGTCTGCATGATCTCGCGCGTCTGCGCGTCGAGCGCGGCGAACGGCTCGTCCATCAGCAGTACTTCGGGATGCACGGCGAGCGCGCGCGCGAGGTTCACGCGCTGGCGCATGCCGCCCGAGAGCTGGCGCGGATAGTATTTCTCGAAGCCCTTGAGGCCGACGAGCGCGAGCAGGTCGCCGAGTTTGGTACGCTCGTCGGCGCTCATCCGGTGCTGGATCTCGAGACCGATCGCGGCGTTGCTCCACACCGTGCGCCACGGCTGTAACGAATCGGCCTGGAACACGAACGCGCGATCCGGCCCGGGCTTCGTCACCGTTCGCCCGTCGATCGATACGCTGCCGGTATCGTAGGGTTCGAGTCCGTCGACGATGCGCAAGAACGTCGTCTTGCCGCAGCCGCTCGGCCCGACGATGCTCACGAACTCGCCCTCGGCGATGTCGACGTCGATGCCCGAGAGCACCTCGAGATCGTCGTAGTACTTCGTCAGCCCGCGGACGGCGAGCTTGGCGTGCGCGCCGTTCACGCTTTCCACGGCACGAGCAGCCGCTCGAGATACTGGAAGAGCGCGGTCAGCATGATGCCCGCCGCGGCGAGCACGATGACGCTCGCGAAGAGTTGCGGCATGTTGAACACCTGGCTCGCATTGTTGATGAGGTAGCCGAGGCCGCCGCGCGCGCCGGCGAGTTCGCCGACGACGACGCCGATCAACCCGCGCCCGACGCCCAGGCGCAACCCCGCGATGATGTAGGGCGAGGCGCTCGGCAGCGAAACCATCGCGAAGATCTGCATGCGCGACGCGCCGAACGACCGCGCCGCCTCGATCAGTTGCGGATCCGTCTGCTTGATGCCCGTCTCGGTGTTGATGATCATCGGAAAGATCACGAGGCTGATCACGACCGCGATCTTCGACCAGATGCCGACGCCGAACCAGAGGATCAACAGCGGTGCGAGCGCGATGATCGGCGATGCGTAGAAGCCGTTGATCCACGGTGTGAGGATCAGCGAGAGCGTCTCGAAGCCCGCGATGAGCAAGCCGATCGCGGTGCCCGCGACGACCGCGATCAGGAACCCGATCGCAAACTCTTCGCCGCTGATCGCGATCGCTTTCTGCAGGTCGCCTTTGGACCAGAGATCGCCGAGCGCTATCAGCGAGGCGCTCGGGGTGGCGAGGAAGAGCGAGTTGTTCACGACGACGCGCCCGATGAATTCCCAGATCAGCAGGCCGCCGAGCACGGATGCGATCGTGATCGCTGCGCGCACGATCGTGCGCCGCGTCGCCGCGCGCCGGCGCTTCGAGGCCGAGGGCGCCGGCTTCGCCGCGGTCGCGGTGCCGGCCAGCGTCGTCGTCGCCGACGGGCTCGCGCTAGGCATGGACGGTCGTTTTTCCGGCGATCTTCTCGAGGTGCGCGACGACCTCGTCGATGCCGAGCACGTCGGCGTACTTCTGGTGCATGTCGAAGAGGTTCATCGCGTGCGCCGTGCGGTGGCGATCGAAGCAGCACTCTTCCACGACCGTCATCTTGAAGCGATAGCTGCGCCCTTCGACGCAGGTGGCGCGGACGCAGCCGCTCGTGCTCTCGCCGACGAGGATGATGCCGTCGACGTCGTGCGCGTGCAGATGCGACATCAGCAGCGTGCCGAAGAAGCCGCTCGGCGCGGCCTTGCGGATGATCGCCTCACCCGGCAGCGGCGCGACCTCATCGATGATGTCGAACCGCCGGCGCAGGCGGTCGACCTTGGTGGGGTCGGCGACGTAGCCGTCGGTCTCGCGCTTGCCGCGATTCGACCAGCCCGCGATGCCGGAATCGAGCGGGTTGAGCCCGGTTACGTGCGCGATCGGGATCTCGGCGGCGCGCGCGGCCGCGAGCAGACGCTGCAGGTGCGGGATCGCGTCCCAGGCCTGCGGCCCGCAGGTGCCGGGCCACTCGTCCATCGCGTCCTTCACCGAGGCCGGGCGGCTGTCGCCGAACACCCAGCGATAGAGATCGATCAGCACGAGCGCCGGTCGCTGACCGTAGCCCCAGACTTGATGCGGCCGTTCCTTGAGCGTGATCTTGTCGTCGTCAGCGAGGAATTCGTCCCAAACGCGGGTGGTCGGCATCGGATGCTCCTCTCAGTGGTGTAGCGACGCGGTGGCTCGCTCGACGTACGAGTTGTCGAAGAAGCGCGCCGCGGCGGGTGCGGGTGGCTTGATTTGCGCGGTCTTGATCAGCACGTCGATCACGACGCCGAGCTCGGCGGCGGTCATGATCCCGGTGCGGTTGTAGAACTTCACGCCGGTCACGAAAAAATCGTAGGTCTTGGTCGCGTCGGCGGCCGACACGTTGGTGGCATCGGAGAGCACGGCGACGGCCTTCGCCTTATTGCCCGGATCGTAGAGCCAGGCCAGCGACTGCAGGATCGCGCGGGTGAACGACACGATGACGGGGCCGTTCTGCTTCGCCCATTCGGTGCGCACCGAGAACGTGTCGAAGGGAAAGCTCTTGTAGTATTTCTCTACGTTGTCGAGCACCGGAAACCCGGCGTCGACGGCGCGAAACGAGAACGGCGGCAACAGGATCGCCGCGTCGACCGTGCCCGAGATGAGCGCCGCGAACCGCTCGCCCGTGCCGCCGGCGAACGTGTACGTCACGTCGTCGGGCTTGAGTCCGTATGCGGCGAGCACGGTGTTCATGAACACCAGTGTGATGTCGTTCGGGCCGCCGACGATGATCGTCTTACCGCGCAATTGCGCGATCGACGTGAGGCCCTTCTTGCCGATGATCGCGTACGGCGCGTTGTTCGTGCGATTGAGGACGCTCACGATCGGAGCGCCGCCGATCACGGCCTCGATCAGTTGCGACGTCGAGACCTCACCGAAGTCGATCGAACCCGCGGTGAGTTGCTGCGCGTTCGCCGCCGACGAGCCGGTGACGATCAGATCGGGCTTGAGACCGTTCGCGCTGAAGAAGCCCTGCGTGTCGGCGATGTAGATGCCCCAGTCGCTCGCCGTCTTCGCGGTCAAGCCGACGGCCACGCTGCGCGGCGCAGGTTGCGCCGACGCGGGCTGCGCGACGACGCCCGCGGCGCACGCGGCACCGGCCATGCGTAACATCGTCGAGCGGGGGATGGTGCGGCTCATGCGTCGTGCTTCACGACCGGGGTGCGGGCTCTTTGGGCCTTTTGATCAAGACACCCGGCCGCCCGCGAACGACCTACGTCGCTGCGAACACGCGATCGGGAACCAGCACGACTTTCCCCGTGACCAACCGTTCGTCGACGAGCCGGTGCGCCTCGGCGATCGCGGAGAGCGGCAAGACGCGATCGATCGCCGCGCTGAACCGCCCGCTCGCCGCGCCGGCGATTGTGGCGTCGACGTCGTGCGGATCGGAGCCGGCGCCGCCGATCAGCGTGAGCTTGCGCCGGTAGAGGCGCTTCACGTCGATTTGCACCTCACCGCCCGCGTGTGCGCCCGCGGTGACGAGCCGGCCGCCGCCGCCGAGCGACCGGAACGCGGCGCCGAAGAGTTCCGGCGCGCCGACGTTCTCGAACACGACGTTCACGCCGTTGCCGCCGGTGAGCGCATCGACGCGCGCTTCGAGATCCTCGCGGCGGTAATCGATCGTCTCGTGCGCACCGAGCCGGCGCGCGAGCGCGAGCCCGGCTTCGGTGCCGGCGGCGGCGATCACGCGGGCGCCGCGATAGGTCGCGACCTGGATGCCGGCGTTGCCGAGTCCGCCCGCCGCGCCCATGATGAGCACGGTCTCGCCGGCACGCAGGTGCGCTTTACAGTCGAGCAGATGGAATGCGGTGGGGAAGTGGCGGAAGATCACCGCGGCGTCGGTGAACGCGAGGTTCGGCGGGATCTCGAGCACGCTCGTCTCGGGGAACGCGACGTAGTCGGCGTAGCCGCCCCAGGCGTGGATGCCGAGGTGGATCGGCGCGATGCAGTCGGCGGGGTGGCCCGCAACGCACGGCCCGCAGCGTCCGCAGCGCAGCGGCGAGCGGAACGCGACGCGCTGACCGATGCGCGAGCGGTCGACGTTCGCGCCGGCCTCGACGATGATGCCGACCGGATCGACGCCGAGCACGAGCGGCAAGATCGGATTGCGCTCATCGCCATCCCGCCGCACGTGGATGTCGAGCGTGCGGTTCACGGTGACCGCATGGACCTCGACGATGACCTCGTCGGGGGCGGGTTCCGGCCGCGGCACCGCGCGATACGCCATCACCTCGGGGCCGCCGAAGCGGTCGATGATCACCGCGTGCATCGTCCGGCCGGGGAATGCATCGACCGATGTCATGACGGCGCTGCCGAGGCGTCCGATGGGCAAGGGTTGCTCGCGACTCGATGAAAGAACATTCCGCCAGCGTTTTCACGTCCGCAGGGAGTTCGCATGCCGTCTCGTCGAGATTTTTTGGGCGCATCCGCCGCCGTCGCGGCCGTCGCCGGAGCGCCGGCGATCGTGCGCGCGCAGCAGTCCCTCACCGAGATCGTGTGGGGCGTGCTCGGCACGAGCGCGACCGAGTGGCCGGAGTACATCGGCACCGCGAAAGGCTTCTTCGCCGAGCAAGGCATCAAGCTGACCACGATTGCGGCGGGCTCACCGCCGGCCGTGATCCAGTCGCTCGCGACCGGCGCGATGAACCTCGCCTCCGACGGCTCCGACTCGGTGATGGCCGCGATCGGTCGCGGTCTCGGCATCAAGATCGTCGGCCCCGGCTTCATCCCCAATCCGTATCAGTTGCTGGTGACGCCGCAGATCAAGACGTGGGCCGATCTCAAGGGCAAGGCGATCATGCTCGGCACCAAGCAAGACGTGACGGCGCTCGCGCTTGCGCGGCTCGCCGCGCAGCAGAAGATGACGATCGACGACTTCTCGATCATCGTCGGCGGCAACAGCGGCGCGCGCTTCAGCGCGCTGATGAGCGGCAACGTCGGCGGCGCGATGCTCGCGCAGCCGTTCGACTTCGAGGCGGTCGACAAGGGCATGCGCGTCCTCGGCAGCGCCTGGGACGTGCTGCACGATTGGCAGTTCACCACGATCACGGCCAACACGGCGTGGGCCGAGAAAAATCGCGACCTCGTCGTGCGCTTCTTGCGCGCCTATCGTAAGTCGGTGCAGTTCGGGTACGCCAATCGCAGCGAGTCGATCGCGGCGCTCGCCAGCGCGACGAAGTTCGATCCGTCGATCACGACGCGGTCGTACGATCTCGTGTGGAGCAAGCTCCGGGCCTTCGATCCGAATCTCAAGGTCAGCCCGAGCGCGCTCGATGCCGTCGCCAAGTCGCAGCTCGATTTCGGCGCGATCACCGCGCTGCCGAAGATCGCCGACGTGTACGATGCGTCGTTCGCGAGCGAGGCGGTGAAGGCGTGAGCAGCACGACGAGCGCGAAACTCTTCGACGTCGGCGGCGTACGGCTCGAGCGCCCGTTCAAGGTCCGCCGCCTCGGGCACTTCGGACTGAACTGCATCAAGATGGAAGAGTGCGTCGCGTTCTATCGCGATGCGCTTGGTTTCCGCGTCTCCGACCGGCTCGACTTGAGCAAACGCGCGAAGGACGCCGCCGAACTCGCCGAGATCGCGGCGTTCGGCGATCCGGGCGGCTATTTCATGCGTCATGGCACCGATCATCATAGCTTCGTGCTCTTCAACAAACGCGTGCGCGAACGGCTCAACACGATCGCACGCCGCTTTCCGCCGGGCGTGACGGTGAACCAGATCTCGTGGCAAGTCGGCGCGCTCGAGGAAGTGGTGAACGGCAACGACTGGCTGCGCGGCGAGGGCATGGAGATCCAGCGCAACGGGCGCGACATGCCGGGCTCGAACTGGCACACCTACTTCTACGATCCCGACGGGCACACCAACGAGCTCTACTTCGGTATGGAACAGATCGGCTGGGACGGTCGCAGCAAACCGCTCGCGATGCACGATCGCGGCTTTCACGCGCGTCCCGATCTGCCGCAAGCGAGTGAAGAAGATGAAGTGCGCGACGCGATCGCGCGCGGCGTCGATCTGGCGTCGGGTTCGCAGCTGCGCGATGAGGCGCCGCGCACGCACGACGTCGGCGGCATGTTGCTCGGACGGCCGTTCAAGGTGATCAAGGTCGGTCCGATCGGTCTGTTCGTCGCCGACGTCGACGCATCGACGGCGTTCTATCGGGAGCGGCTCGGGTTCACGCTCACCGAAGCGGTGACGTGGCAGGGCGAGCGTTGCACGTTCCTGCGCGCGAACACCGAGCACCATTCGGTCGCGCTCTACCCGCTCGCGCTGCGCGAGCGGCTCGGCGTGCGCGCGGATTCGACGACGTTCACCGCCGGCTTTCAACTCGGCAGCTATCGCCAATTGCGCGATGCGCGTGCGTTTCTCGAGGCGCGCGGCACGCGCTTCATCGAACTGCCGGCCGAGCTGCATCCGGGGATCGACTACGCGTTGCATGGGCTCGATCCCGACGGTCAGGTGGTGCAGTTGTACTTCA
>Ga0116228_10000072_pt1 | contig 58856 bp, 52 predicted proteins | sample S1TSphfallax_2_FD_89694 | JGI IMG/M metagenome (GOLD analysis project Ga0116228, IMG submission 89694) | Host-associated microbial communities from peat moss isolated from Minnesota, USA - S1T2_Fc - Sphagnum fallax MG | ecosystem: Host-associated > Plants > Peat moss > Unclassified | place...
GGCTTCAGTCAGGCCAGAGTTCGGTCCCACCCCGTCGCCAGCGCCTTGAAATGCATAGACAATCTTTTCTTTGCCCCCGCGCGACACCGCAAATACTGTGCCGCAACCGTAGTAACATGCGGTTCCTGGGCCAGCGGTAGGGCCCCCAGCAAAGGTGGTGCCGTATAGCTTGCCTTTCAGGTAAATCAGGCCTGCCGAGGGAGTTGCGCCGTCGGGGGTCTTCTTGAACGAATATAACACCTGTTTAGCGCCTGCTTGCGTCAACGAAAATACCGTGCCCGCGCCGCTTCCGGCACCGCCCTGCGACGTGGTGCCGTACAAAACCCCGCCAACGTCGAGCAGCGGCGCGGCCGGAACGCTTCCGTCGGTGCCGCCTTTGAAGCTGTACACCAACGACTCATTGTCAGCTTTGGCAGGATGTGCTGCCGCGAAGGCGCCAGCCATAACCGAGCAAAAAACCGGTATCGCAAACTTGTATATATGTTTCGTCCCTCGCACCATAAGCACGCCTGATAATGCCTTGCTATCTTAGCTTAAACGGCACGCTAGCCGGCTGCTGCTGCGTAATGCAATGAATATTGCCGCCGCCTAGCAATATCTCGCGGCCCGGCACCATGACGATTTCGCGATCCGGAAAGAGGCGCGCCAGCACGGCACGGGCCGGCGCATCCGTCGGGACGCCGAACGCGGGTGCCACAACGGCGCCGTTGACGATCAGGAAATTCACATATGAGCCGGCCAGGCGCTCGCCGGCTTTGCGCGAGACGTTGGCGTTTGTCTGGTCGATGCCATCGGCTTCTTCCGCCGTGTAGAACATGGGCGTCGGCATCGGGATGCGTTCTACCACGATCGGGCGGCCGCGCGCGTCGGTGGCGCCCAGCAGTCGCGTCTCCGCGTCGCGCGATACGGCGTACTGCGGATCGTTCGGATCGTCGCACCAGGTCAGCAGCACCACGCCGGGGCGGACGAAGCAGGCGAGATTATCGACGTGGCCGCCGGTTTCGTCGAACGGCACGCCAGCGCCAAGCCAGATGATGTGCGACGCGCCGAGATAGTCCTTCAGCACGCGTTCGGCCTCCTGGCGGGTGATGCCGGGATTGCGGTTTGCCGCGAGCAGACAGGGTTCCGTGACCAGAACGGTGCCTTCGCCGTCGACATGGATGGCGCCGCCTTCCAGCACCATCGGGGCGCGGTAGCGTGGCGCGCGCTCGATTTCGAGCATTTTGGCCGCCACGGCGTCGTCCAGATCCCAGGGGAAATACAGGCCGTCGCGCAGGCCGCCCCAGGCGTTGAATGCCCAGTCCACGCCGCGCAACTCGCCTGCGTCGTTTACCAGAAAGCTGGCGCCGACGTCGCGGGCCCAGGCGTCGTTGGCGCTGACTTCCACCACGCGCACGGCGGGTGGCAGCGCCGCGCGGGCGTGGGCGTATTGGCGCGCCGAGACCATCATCGTCACGGGTTCGAAGCGCGCAATGGCCCTGGCCACCGCGGCGAAGGCCGCCTGCGCCGGCTTGGCGCCCAGCCGCCAATTATCCGGCCGTTCCGGCCAGATCATCCAGCACCCCGAGTGCGGTTCCCACTCCGCCGGCATGCGGAAACCATCAAGAAGCGGCACGGACATATTATTCCCCGGGTTGCGACAGTGAACAGAGCAACGGTTTTTTGGTTCTTTTTTTCAAAAAAGAACGCCTTCCTTCTTACGCCGCGATATGCCTCTGCGATCCATCGAGTGTGAGTAGAGGCGCGTAACAGTCCGGCCGCCGATCGCGGAACGTGCCCCAATAGCCGCGCAATTCGGCGATGGCGTCGAGATCGAAACTGGCGGTCAGCACGGTTTCTTCCGTGCGGCCGGCTTCGGCGACTTTGCCGCCGGTATGGTCGGCGATGAAAGACGAGCCGTAGAAAGTCATGCTGGTGCCGCGCTCGCCGTGCTCGGTGCCGATGCGGTTGGATGCAACCAGCGGCATGACATTCGCTGCGGCCTGGCCCTGCATGGTGCGCTGCCAATGGTCGCGCGAGTCCAAATCGGGCGCCAAGGGTTCCGAGCCGATCGCGGTTGGGAAGAACAGCAATTCGGCGCCCATCAGCGCCATGGCGCGTGATGTTTCGGGAAACCACTGGTCCCAGCAGATGCCGACGCCGATGCGCGCATATTTTGTCTGCCAGACTTTGAATCCGGTATCGCCCGGCGAGAAATAGAATTTTTCGGAGTAGCCGGGTCCGTCCGGGATATGCGTTTTGCGGTAATAGCCCAGATTGCGCCCATCGGCGTCCAGGATCACCACCGTATTGAAGAAATTCTGGCCGGCGCGTTCGAAGACCGAAATCGGCAGCACCACGCCGAGCTCGCGCGCGATGCCGGCGAAATGTGCGACCGCTGCATTTTCGGCCAGCGGCCGCGCCAGCGTGAAAAACGCATGGATTTCGTCCTGGCAAAAATAGGGTGTCTCGAACAGTTCCTGGATCAGGATGATCTGCGCGCCGCGTGCGGCCGCCGCGCGCACCAGCGTTTCGGCCCTGGCGATATTCGCCGCTGCATCCTTGCCGCATGCCATTTGCGTCGCGGCCACCGTCACCTGTTTCATGCTACACTCCCTTGCACCGTGGCGCCCAGGCGCGCTGTCCGCGCCGCCGTGCACGCATACACCGAAGCCGCCACCACCGGCCCCACCAGCGTGGACAAATTGGCGCCGCCGAGTAGGCGGGCCACCGGCCCTGTCATGACGGTGGTATCCACGCATGCCAGCGAGGCCGCCGTGCCGGTGACCAGCGCCGTCACCCCGCCCATGCAAAATCCGTGACTGAACCAGAACGGGCTCGAATGCCGCTCATCCTGCAATGCCACGCCGTCATAGTGGTTCTGCCGGAGGACAATATCCATGGCGTAAATCGCTAGGCTCGGCCCCAGCAAAACCACCGAGAGCGCCAGGATGTTATTGAGCGCGTCGATGAAGTTGGACACGAACAGCGCATAGGCGGCGAGCGCCACGCCGACCACGCCATCGAAAAACACCGTCACCGCGCGGCTCGCTTTGATGCCCACGGCTTGCAGCGCTAGACCGGAACTATACGCCGTCAGCACATTATTGCTGATCGATCCGAACATGATGATGAGCAGGAACACCGGATAGAACCAGTGCGGCAGAATGAAGGCGAAGGCGGCCTGCGGGTCGGTCATGTCGAGGCACGTGCCAGCTAATACGCCCAGCCAGCCGAGCAGGATGGATGGCACAAAGCCGCCCAATGCCACCCAGAAAATCACATCGCGCGGCCGCGTGGACGCCGGCAGATACCGTGCATAATCCGCGCCGGTGCCCCAGGAAAGCGGCCCCGACGCTATAACCGAAATGCCGCCCATCGCGGCGGCAAGCAGTGCCTTTCCGTGCGGCGCGCCGGCGGGGACAAAACGCCAGTTCACGTGCGGTGCCAGGAAGCAGGCGAGCACCGCGACGCATAGGCCGAGCATGATGGCGAACGGCCCGCTCAGCCGCACGATTGTTGCGTGGCCGTAGACGCTGATCGCCAGCGTCACGATCGCGGTCACCAGAATGATGGCGAGCTTGGCCGGTACTGTCGCGGCAATGCCCAACGTGCCCAGCAGCGCAAAACCGGCCAGCGAACCAACCGAAAGATTGATCGCCTCGTATGCGACGGCAATGCCCCAGCCGACCACGGCCACGTTCACGCGATTACCACGCACGCCGAACATCGCGCGTTGCACGATGGAACTCGGCGCGCCCGCGGCCGGTCCGCTGACCGAAATGATCCCGACCAGCGCCCAGAACAGATTGCCGGCCACCACCACGCCGAACGCCTGCCACGCGTTCAACCCCATGCCGACCAGCGTGCCGCCGAGCACAATATACAGGTACGTCACATTTGGCGCCGCCCATACCGCGAACAATTCGCGCGCCTGGCCGTGCCGTTCGGTCAGCGGGATATAATCGATGCCGCGCGCCTCGACCTGGCCGAACATGTCGCCGCCCTCATCCGTCGCTGCGCTGATCAAGGCCGGGCCCCTGCCATTTCTTGTTGACCATTTGGCCAATAGACTCTATTGGTCGCATGGTCAATAGGGTATTTTCATGTCCAGCATGCAAGGTGCGGCCAAGCGCAAAGCGCCGGCCGAGCGTCAGGGCGAGATTATCAAAGCCGCCAGCCGCGTGGCGCGTAGGGAGGGGCTCGATAGCCTGACGCTGCGGCGTGTGGCCGACGAACTCGGTGTGGTTCCCGGCCTGGTGAACCATTATTTCCCGGCTGCAGACGATCTGGTTGCCGCCGCCTTCGGCTATGCCGCGGCGGCCGAGCGCGACACGATCCTCGCGGCGCTCGATCCCGGCGCGCCCGCGCTGCGCCATGTGCGCCATATATTGCACGTTCTGCTGAGCCCGGCGACCGACGATATCAGCTTGCTATGGCTGGATGCGTGGCAAGCGACCCGGCGCCGCCCGGCACTGCGCGCGGAGGTGACACGTCAGATGCAGCACTGGCGCGCCGCGCTCACCGCGCTGATCCGGCGCGGCGTATGCGAGGGGGCGTTGCGCACGGCAGATGCCGACCGCGCGGCGTTTCGCATTCTGGCGCTGATCGATGGCATGAGCATCCAGGCAGCGATGCGCGGCGGTATCGATTACGCACCGGTGCGCGAGATGGTAATTGCGGTGGCCGAACGGGAGCTTGGGCTTGGGGACGGTGGCCTGGCTGCACATAGTAAGAAGGAAGGTGTTCTTTTTTGAAAAAAAGAACCAAAAAACTTTTGCTCTTGGCGAGGTGGCGATGTCCGATCTTATTCTGCATCATTACGAGATGTCGCCGTTTTCGGAGAAGATGCGGCTGATCCTGGGCGCCAAGAACCTCGCCTGGCGGTCGGTGATCGTGCCGGTCATGCTGCCTAAGCCGGATGTGGTCGCACTCACCGGCGGCTACCGGCGCACGCCGTTCCTGCAAATCGGCGCGGATATTTATTGTGATACCGCCCTGATATCCGCCGTTATCGATGCCAGGGCACCGGAGCCGCCGCTCTATCCGGCCGCCATCCGGGGCCTCGCGGAAACGATTGCGCAATGGGCGGATTCGTCGCTGTTTTGGACCGCCGTGCCATATACGATCCAGCCCGCCAGCGTGCCCTTTATGTTTCCCGGCGCCACGGCCGATTTCCTGAAAAATTTTGCCGCCGACCGTGCCGCCATGACCCCGAACCTGAAACGCGCCACGTTGCCGGATGCGGCGGCGCAACTGCGCACGTATCTCGGCCGCCTCGAAAACATGTTAGAAGGGGACACTATGTTCCTGCTCGGCGCGGCACCCTGCATTGCCGATTTTTCCGTGGTTCAATCGATCTGGTTTATGCGCCGCGCCCCTCCCGTGGCGGTTTTGCTCGATGGCTACACGCGGCTCGCCCTGTGGTATGACAGGATGTGCGGCTTTGGGCGCGGCGTGGCGACGGATCTCTCTAGCGAGGCCGCGATCGCGGTCGCCGCTGCCGCGCAGGGGCACGCCGCCACCTTCATCGACGTGGAGTACGGCTTTACGGCAGGCGACGGCGTCACGGTGACGCCGACCGATTATGCGCACGATGCGGTGGCGGGGCATCTGGTGGGGCTGACACGCGGCGAAATCGTCATCGCGCGCGATGATGCGCGCGCCGGGCGCGTGCATGTCCATTTTCCGCGCATCGGGTTTCAATTGCTGAAACTGGAGTCCGGACGAACATAAAGCGGGGTTGCGTGTCGGGGGCACGTGTCAGGCCGAGTGGCCCTCTGGTTTTCCGGCCAGAACGGGGGGCCAGATCGTCTCGGCAGTGGCCACCGGCGTCTCCGGCGGGCCCAGCGAAATGACCCCGCGACGGAGTTGGCCGACACACCGGCGGCCCTGCCAAATCTCGGCTGCGCTGTCGTTCCCGAGTGTGGCGGCGGCGTATGTGAACGCGGCCGTATCGGTTTCGCAGTCGGCGTCAACGGCTGATGCGATCCGGTCTGCCCGGTTCAGCACATAGATACGATAGGCTGCCACGACGTCTACCTTTTCGGCGCAAGCAGGCGGAGTTGCTCACCACAAACATGGTTGCAATGAAATGTCCCGGTGCGGCAGGTTCGGAATCTACGCATGCCGGCGGGCAGGGGGCGCTGCGGACGCCCCAACCGATCGCAGTACCGAATCCATTTCGGATTGGGCAAAGCGGCGGGCCGTCGTAGCGGCCGTTTTCGGATCACCTCCGCGCGCCGACGTCGGGTTGGCGGATGGGGTGAGATTCGAACTCACGGTGGGCTTGCACCCACGGCGGTTTTCAAGACCGCTGCCTTAAACCACTCGGCCACCCATCCGGCGCGGCGATAGGAGTATTTTATGCGCGCGCGGGCGGCAACCCAACGCATGTGGTCTAGTCGTGGGCGCATTGCGGCTGCCAGAGTGTGCCGCGCGTTGGCAGGGGAGGAGCGTTCTCGCGCGCCGGACTGCCGCGGCCGAGGGCGAGGTGGCGCATGCAGGGGGAAGGCGCGCCGAGCCGCCAGCCTGCGTGGGCCAAGGACGCGGCGACGCACTGCGCCTGCGTCAGGGCGGCGCCGGCGGCTTCGGGCGTCGCCAGGGTCCGGAGCAGCAACAGGGCCTCGAAGGGCCGGCGCTCCTGCGCCAGGGCGAGCACGTCCAGCAAGGCATGCTCATCCTCTCGGACGCCGCGCCAGCAGGTGCATTGAATGTCGATCGGCTGCAGTGCGCCATTGCGGAGCGTGCGCATGAAGGCGCCGAGCGCGGGCGCCGCAGCCGGGGCACCGACGCGCTCCAGCGCCTCCTGCATGCGCCAGGCGGCGCCGATGTCGCGGCGCCGGCCCAACACCCAGATGCGCATGCACCACAGCACGACACTGCGCTCGATCGATACCGTCTGACGGTCTTCGTGACACGGGACCATGGAGGCCTCCCAAGCGCGTGGAAGACACCATAACTGCAATTGCGAGTCATTCGCAATAGTGGTTCGGCGATTGTCGGCGGCGCGGCACCGCAAACACTTTGCCGTGCGCCGCAACCCGAGGGCGGCCGGCGCGGTTGTCGGCGCACAGGCCGCCACTTGCCCCATGATCCCACGTGGCCGGGGTAGCGAAAGGCATAACGAGGGAAGTGTTCTTTTTTAAGAAAAGAACCAAAAAACTTTTGCCACGTGGTGTAAGTAGCCTGCTTCGAATTGGGTGGTGTCAGCCGAAGAGCAAAAGTTTTTTGCTTCTTTTTTTCAAAAAATAAGACCTTCCTTTTCTTAGAACGGCAACAAAATATCCAGCGCCTGCTGTCCATACCGCGGTGTCTGGATGTTCGAGAGTTGCCCGCGGCCGCCGTAGGCGATGCGGGCTTCGGCCATCCGGTCGTGGCTGACCGTATTATCGCTGGCAATGTCCTGCGGACGGATAACGCCACTCACTTGCAGCACGCGCAATTCGCTGTTGACGCGCAGTTCCTGCCGCGCGGCGACCACCAGGTTGCCGTTCGGCAGCACCTGGGTAATGACGCCGGCGAGCCGCAGCGCCACGGTTTCGTTGCGTTTGATCGTGCCGGTGCCGGCCGCCGTGCTGGTGCTGCTGGTGGAGACCAGGCTGGACGGGCTCACCACTTTGCTGAGCAATTTGGGCAGCGCGCCTTCCAGGCCCAGCATGTTCGGCATGCCCATCGCTTCGCTACCGGTTTGTGATTCCGCCGACGCATTCTCGACATCCGCGGTGTCGGTGGTGTTGACCAGGACGGTAACGATGTCGCCGACGGCGGCGGCGCGCTGATCCTTGAAGAAGGCGCGGCTGCCGGTGCGCCAGAGGCTGGCGGCCTGGCTAGGTGCTGCCTCCGCGCGCGGCATCGGCATCGTCACCGGCCGCCATTTCGGATCGGCCGTGGGATCGGCCGTCGGTGTCATGGCGGGCGGCCGCCCGATTTCCGAAAGCTTCTCCAACGATCCACAGCCACAGAGAGCCAGTACGCCGATGGCAGCGAACATAGCGGCGGGGGCTCTGGGGGGGATGCCACATCCTCCCCAGTCTTGCTGTTGCCGTTTCATTGCTGCGCTACCTCAACCGGCGCCCGCTCAGCCACAACGCGCGCCTCGCCGGCTGCGGTGATGGTGGCGAGCACGACTGCTTTAGAGGACGGATTTTGGATCCGCACGGTTTCGCCCAGGCCGCCATCTTCCAGCGCCACCCCTTGCGCGGAGAGTGAAATGCCGTCCGCCTCCAGCTGCATATTGACCGCGGCGCCGCGCGCGACCAGCACCGGGCGGCTGATATCAGCGGCGGTCAAGGGCTGGCCCGGCGGTAGATCGTGCCGCAATGATTGGCCGGCGGCACTGGCGAGCGAGATGGCGCTGTTGCCATGCAACAATGCCACGCGCACGCGCGCGCTGCGGAGGTCCTCGGCGCGCAGTATTGCGCCGGGGCGCAGATGATGTGTCAGCACCGCGGCTTCCGCCATGGCCGAGAGTGTGCCGGCAATATGCGTCTCGATGGTTTGCATGCCGATGGCGGAGATGCCGAGCATGGCGGTGAAATGGCCCGTGGCTGGATCGAAACTTGTTTCGCTGACGGACGCGTGCGGGGTGGCGTCTGCCGGCAGTAGCGGCGGATCGAAGCCGGGCAACAAGATGTCCCCGTCTGCGGGTGCGCCGAGCCCGGCGAGGGCGGTGCGCAATGGCGGCATGATCACGGCTTCGGCCAGACGCTGCGCGGCGCGTTGCAGGATGATCCGTTCCGCGCCCGACGCAGGACGCCAATCGACGGCGTAGTCGCGTGCAATCGCGGCGAGTTGCGGCGCCTCGACGATAATGCGGTCGCCGGGCGCGGGGGCGGGGCCCAGCACGCGGTCCGGTGCGGTGCCGAGATTATCGAACAGGTCGGAAAGATGCACGGTGGCGCCGTTCAAATCGCCGAAGCCGCGTAACGTGGGCGCCGCGCCGGCGCGGTTGGCCATCAGCAGCAGCAACGCGCTGAGTAATGTCGCACGCCGCCAGGGTGGTGTGCCGGCGCCGGTGACGAACATGCCCTCTCGGTAGAGTGTGGCGAGCCAGCGGCGTTGGCGGAAACTCATGATGTGCTGCATCGGCGTTGCCTCTCGGGTGTGGGGTGGGTCAGTGCAGGTTGGTCAGTGTCTGCATCATGTCGTCGGATGCGGTGATCACCTTGCTGTTCATTTCGTAAGCGCGTTGCGCGGTGATCAGGTTGGTGATTTCGGTCACGACATTGACATTCGATGTCTCAATAAATCCTTGCATCACGCTGCCGAATCCCGGTGAGGCGGGCGTGCCGGTGACGGCGTTGCCGGATGCGGCGGTGGCGATGGCCAAATTGTCGCCTTGCGCCGACAAGCCGGCTTGGTTGGGAAAATTGGCAAGCTGGAACTGTCCCAGCGTCGACGGCGCGGTCTGGCCCGAAATGGTTGCCTGCACCTGGCCGGACGCGTTGACGCTGACGGCGACGGCATTGGTTGGAACGACGATGCCGGGGGACACTGGGTAGCCGTCGGCGGTGACGATGGTGCCGTCGGGCGCCAGCGCGAAGGTGCCATCCCGCGTATACGCGGTCTCACCGCTCGGAAGTGTTACCTGAAAATAGCCGTTGCCCTGGATGGCCATGTCGAGATTATTGCCAGTTTGTTGCAGATTGCCCTGTTCGGTGATCTGGTAGACCGCGGCGGTTTTCACGCCGAGGCCGAGCTGCGCGCCGGATGGCACGACGGTGCCGTTATCCGACGAGTTGGAGCCAACACGGCGCAGATTCTGGTAAATCAAATCCTGAAATTCGGCGCGGCTCCGTTTGAAGCCGGTGGTGGACATGTTGGCGATGTTGTTGGATATGACTTCGACGTTGGTCTGCTGGGCCTGCATGCCGGTGCCGGCGATATCCAGGGCGCGCATCAGGTATTCTCCTTAAACTAGCAAAAGTTCTTTGCTTCTTTCTTTCAAGAAAGAGGTCTCCCTTTCTTGATGGCATGGTCACGGGCGGGAGAGATGGTGCAGTGCGGAAGGCGGCACTGCACCCTAGGGTCTACGTGACGGGTGCGGCGATCTTGTCGATGGCGGTTTGGTGACGCTGGCCTTCGGATTCGATGAATTGAGTGGCGAATTGGAAGCTGCGTTCGGTGTCCATCATGCGCACGAGTTCCGCGATCGGCTGGACGTTGCTGTCCTCGACGGCACCTTGAATCAATTTCGGCGCGGCGACCGGCGTGGTGGGCACATCGGCGCGGAGCAGGCGGCCGCCTTCGGCGGTCATGCGGTTCGCGTCGTTTGGCCTGACCACGGCGATTTTGCCGATGGCGCCGTTCTGGCTGCTGATCGCGCCGTCCGCGCTGATCGACAAATTTGTGTCGGTGGGCGCAACTTTCAGCGGCGCGCTGTTGGTGTCGAGCAGCGCATTGCCGGCTTCGTCGGCGATGGTGCCGTCCGCTTGCAATGTGAAACGGCCGGCCCTGGTCAGGCGGGTGCCTTGCGCGGTCTGCACGGTGAAATAGCCATCGCCGGAAATTGCGATGTCGAGCGGATTGCCGGTTTGCGTGACCGTGCCTTCGGCTTGTTCACGGTAGGTGGCGCGGTCCTGCGTGTAGGCGAGCATGCGGTCGCCCTTGGGGGCTGCGGTGCCCTGCTGGCGCCACAGCCAGTCGGTGAACAGCATGCGCTCGCCGCGGTAGCCTGGCGTGGACATGTTGGCCAGATTGTCGGCCGTAACGTCCATGGCGCGCTGCTGCGCGGAGAGGCGCGAGAGGATGATGGCGTTGATGGTGTCCATGCGCTGATGAGCGCAAGGCGCGTGCCACGCCGCGAATGGCGGGGAACCGCGGCTTCCATGGTTGGTGCGGGCGATTTATGCCGGGCAGAAAATGCCGAGGGAAAAAAGGAAGGCCTTCTTCGTTCTTGAAAAGAAGAAGCAAAAAACTTTTGCTCCTTTGCTGACGCGGCCTACGTCGACATGGGCCGCGTCAGCCAAGTAGCAAAAGTTTTTTGGTTCTTTTTTTCAAAAAAGAACACTTTCTTTTACTGTTTGAGTGGCGCGAGAATATCATCCAGCCGATCAGGCGTCCCGGGAATGCGCTCCAGATGCGGGTAACGCAGGCCGCCATGGTAATCGACCTTGAGGGTGCGGAAATGCTGGCCGTCGCGGATCAGCAGTTCGATCGGCGCCTTGTTCGTCTTGGCCAAGGTGATCGCGGCGGCCAGGTCGTCGGCACCATCCAGCGCGGTGCCGTTCACGGCCAGCAACTTGGTGCCGCGCGCGAGCCCCGCATGGAACGCCGGGCCATCCCATTGGACGGTCTTGATCGCGCCCTCCTCGCCGAGCGAGAGGCCGATCGACCAGGTGAAATCGGTGCCCTTACGGAAGCCGTCCTCGCTTTTCTGGAACGCCGATTTTTCGGCGGTGTAGGTGAGCCGCCAGCCGCCGCGGGCCAGCCCGTCCAGCGGCGCGCCCGGCCCGTGCCCGTCCAGGCGGGTGCGCAGGAATTTCGCCCAGTCGTTCGGCTGCACGGCGTTCAGCGCCGCCACGACATCGTCGAATGTATAAGTGTCCTCGCTCCAGGCGCCGTCATGCACGCCGAAAAAGCGGCGGGCGAAATCGGTGAGCGACCGTGCGCCGCCGGATTTTTCGCGAATCCAGGTGTCGGCATCGAGCCAGATCAGCGCGCCCTCGACGTAATAATCCTCCTCGCGCGACCAGGTGCGCCAGGCGACCGGGCGCCGCATGTTCAGGATCGGGTCATTGGTGGTGTCCTGCAACGCGCGCCAACTGCGGCCGACCGAGGCTTGCTCGCCGGCGGCGAACAGCGCCAGCGAGTCGCGGATTTGTGCCGCGCTCAGGATGCCGGCGCGGGCGGCCAGCACCTCGCCCCAATATTCGGTCTGGCCTTCATAGACCCAGAGCAGGCTGTCGCGTTCCGGCACGACGTCGTAGTCGGGCGACCACAGGTCGGCCGGGCGGCGGAATTTTCCGTTCCAGGAGTGGGTATATTCATGCGGCAGCAGGCTGCGGTCGGCGGCTGATTTCACCGGGTCGGTGAAATAATCGCGGCCGACGCCGTCCTCGCTGCTGCGGTGATGTTCGAGCCCTTCGCCGCCCATCTCGTCGGACAGCGAGAACAGGAAATCATAGTGATTATAATGATGCGAGCCGAAATTGAGCGTGGCTTGCTGCACCAGGCGCCGGTGGGCGGCCAGGTCGTCCGGCTTGATAACCAGATCTTCCGGGCGGTCAGCGACGACATCCATGTGCACCGGCACTTTCGCGCCGGGGTCGAGGTCGACGCGGGAGAAATAGCGCCCGGCGTAGAGTGGTGAATCGAGCAGCACGTCCAGCGCCACGGGCTTGAAGGTCACGCGGTTGCCTTCGCTGTGCTCGGTTTCCAACGCGGTGCCGTATTGCCAGCCGGCCGGCAAAGTCAGCGTCGGGTGCAGCGTGATGTCGCGAGCGAAATGGCCGGCCGGGTAGAGCACCTGCGGGTTCCATTGCACGTCAAGCATGTTCGGCGTGGTGACGATGCGGCCTTCGGCCGTCTCGGTCGGCGATACGAATTGGAAATCGACGTCCACCGTGGTGGCACCCGTCGGCACGTCGATATGGAAGGCAAAGACGTCCACCGTGTCGCGCCGCCATTCGAGGCGCGTGTTGCCGGCGTGCACGGTGAGGTCGGCGACTTCGACCAGCGGGCCGGTAGGGCCATGGTTGCCGGGAATCCATTTCGGGTAGAGCAGGGTCAGTGGACCGGGGCCGGCGACCGGCACGGTTTCGTGGATGCGAAAGACGTGATGGTCGAGGTCGGTCGCATCGACGGCCAAGGCGATTTCGCCCGTGTAGGGTGTGTCCACCGGTGTCGCGATCGGTGGGGGCAGGGGGCTGGGTTCCGATACCGGCTGGGCGCCGGCGGGGGCCGCGCACGTCAGTGCCCAGGCGGCGGCTGAGGCAAACCAGGCGGGTCGCAGGGCAGGTGGCAGCAGGCGCGGGCAATACGTCACAGATCGGTCTCCGGTGCGGGGCGGCACCCTACCAACCCGCGTTCCGGGGTCAACCGCGGCCCGATCGATCCGCGCGTCAGGAGGTTCGTAGCCGGATCATTTTACAGTTTGGCAAGCGTTGCAGGCGACACTGCCGCCATGGCGCATGTTTTTCTGGCGACGCCCTGTTATGGCGGGCAGGTCACTCTGCTGTATTTCCACAGCATCATGAACCTGATGATGCACGGGGTCGGCATCGGCCTGCCGATCACGGTCGAGACGCTGGCCGGGGAGTCGCTGATTCCGCGCGGGCGCAACTCGCTGGTGGCGAAGTTCCTAGCGCATCCGGAGGCGACGCATCTGCTGTTCGTGGATGCCGATATCGGGTTCGCACCGTCGCACCTGATGCGAATGCTGGAGTTGGGCGAGGATGTGGCGGCATGCATGTATCCGCTGAAGCAGTTCTTCTGGGACGCAGGCGCGGTGGCGCGGGCGCGGACGGGCGAGCTGATCACGACCGCTTCGTTGCGCTATGTCGGCAAGCCGTGCACCGGCGATGCGCGGCAGCTGCACGGCGATTTCGTCAGCGCCGAATTCGCCGGCACCGGCTTCATGCTGATCAGCCGCGCTGCCATCACCCGCATGATCGCCGCCTATCCGCAGTTGCACTATACTCTGGCGCATGTGCCGATGGCGACGTCGCCGGACCTGCTCTATGCCTTGTTCGATACTGAAATAGATGCAGCGACCGGCCATTATCTCAGCGAGGATTATACGTTCTGCAAGCGCTGGCGCGCGCTCGGCGGCACGATTTGGCTCGATACGCAATCGGCGCTGACTCATGCCGGCAGCCACGAGTTTGTCGGGGCACCCGCGGTGCGGTTTCCGGTTGGAAACATGCGACCAAACAGCTTGGCCCAGGTCGGCGAAGCGCCTAATGTATAGCCATAAACGCAATGACCGTAGCGTGGGGTTCTTAACCCACGCCCACCGGACACTCCCGCAAAAAACATGGGTTAAGAACCCGCGCTACGGCACGCATGCCCATTATTGCGAGCCCTTGCGAAGCAACCAAGGACTACGCGGGAGACCTCGTCTGTGATCCTGGATTGCTTCGCCGCGGCTCGCAATGACGTACGTATTATCCGTCGCGCTTGTGTGCGTTAAGAACAGCGCCGGTTGGGTTGCGGCACCACTCTTTTTAGTAGTCTTCGTGCCTTTTTCTTCCTTCGTGTCCTTCGTGGTAAAATCTTACGTCCTTCGTCAACCCCGGTTGGGGCGTATGACCGATGCGTCGACCCACACCGCTTCCGCAACAACAATGCGCAGAAGCATTCATTGTGTCTACAAAGCGACCCTCACGCCGAACAGCACCGATGTCGGCGCAACGCGATATCCATTCGCCGGTTCATAGTGCGAGTCGGTCAAATTGCGCACATTGGCGAACACGGAGACATCGCGCTGAACCTGATATGACGCCGTGATATTGGCCAGAAATCCCGGCCGGTTGGACCCGTCGCCTACGCCCAATCCCTGATCATTATAGATATAATCGAGGTCGCGGCCGGTATACATGATTTGCGGCCGCAGGCGCAGGGCGGGCGTTACGTGCCAGTCGGCGGCAAGCGACGCTTCGTCGTACGGCCGGCGCAGCAGCAACTGTCCGCTGTCGAGGGCGCGCGCGTCGGTGTAGGTGTAGGTCGCGATCAGGTTCAAAGTGGGCAGCACGCGCGTGGTGATCGCGGTCTCCACCCCGTCGGCGCGGACATGGCCGATATTCTCCACGGTGTAAGATGTAGGCAGATAGACATAGTCGATCAGCCCATGGATGCGATTGTCGAAATAGGTGGTGCGGACCGACGTGCCTTGCATCGGGTGCCAGGTCAGGCCGGCCTCGAATTCGTGCGCCGATTCGGGATGCAAATTCGGATTGCCGAAGAAGCCATACGAATCGGTGCCGTAGCGGTCGAACAGCGACGGGGCGCGGAACGCGGTGCCGTAGGCGGCGTGGGCGGTCAGGTTTTCCGGCAACGCAATGTCGGCGCCGGCGTTGAACGTGGTCGCGGCGCCGGCGTCGGATGTCTTATCATGGCGCACCTGGCCGGAGAGTGTGAGGGGGCCCTGGGCAGCCAGCGCGCCGAGATAGAACGCGTCGGTGTGCTCGGCGCCGGTGCCGTTCGAGCTGTAGGGGTAGCCGAACGAGGTCGAATCATAGACCGATTGGGCCCGTGCGGCATCGTGCTGATAGCCGAATGTTATCAGGGCGCGCCGCAGCGGCAGGTAGCCGGTCAGGTCCAGCGCGTTATTGATCTGCGCATCCGCGTTGCTGCCCTGGTATTTGGCGTTCGTCGTCGCCTGGTTCGGGTCCGCGGCGGCAAGCGATTCGATGTACGTCCGATTGTCGGTTTGATAAGACAACGAGAGCGTGGTGGTGAGGGCCTGCCATGGCGTCAGCGTGGCGCCGACGCGGGCGAAATACTGATTGGCGGTACCGCTTGAATTGTCCGCGTCGTAGGTGGGGTAGCCGAGATTATTGAAGCCGAAATTGGAATCGCGGCCGCGGGCGAGGGCAAAGATTTGCAGCCAGTCGGTGGCGGCCAGGCCCAAATTCAGCGTGGCGGTCTGTGCGCGATAGCCCTCCGGCGTGTTGGTGTAGATCGACATGCGCGGCGGCGTCGGATCGTAATTGTCGAGCGACTGTGTTTCCAGCGTCAGGGCCGCGGTGAACCGGCCGATCTTTTCGGTCAACGTGCCGTCGGCCAGGATCGCGCCGGGGTAGCCGCCCTGGAGGGTCGCGCTGACATGCGTGCCGTCCTCGGTCGCTTGCTTGCTGATGATGTTGACCACGCCGCCGATCGCGCCGGAGCCGTAGGTGGTGGCGAGCGGGCCCTCGATGATGTCGATATGATCGACGTCGCCGAGATCATCGATGCCGAAATCGAACGCGGCGCTCGGGTTGGACGCGTCGTTGATCGGCACGCCGTCCCGCAGCGCCAGCGTCTGTTCGGAATTCGCGCCGCGCAGGAATAGCGTGCCGACGCCGCCGGGCGGGCCCGCCTGAACCATGCGGGCGCCGGGGACGGCGCTCAGCGCATCGGCCAGCGTGGTGTCGTCCGCCGCGGTGATCGTTTCGGATGATACGACACTTGTTGCGTCCGCGGTCAGCGGCGCACGGGTCTCGGTGACGTCTATGTTTTCGGTAACCACCGGGTCGGCAAAGGCGCCACCAAAACAAAAAAACCAAAGGAAGAAACTGTTCTTTTTTGAAAAAAAGAACCAAAAAACTTTTGCACCTGGGACACGCGGCCCTTTTCGATGTGGTCCGCGTCTGCCAACTGGCAAAAGTTTTTTTGCGTCTTTTTTTTCAAAAAAAGAAGAATCTTCGTTGTCTATCATACGCGCACGACTCCACAGGCCATGCACGGCATGGCCGGACACAGGGCGATGGCTCGCCTGCGGGTCGTTATCCCGTTGTCCCGGTGCACCCCGCCCGAAACATGCGCGCAATCTCGATGCAGGCCGGTCTCCTGGCTTGCGGTCCGGACCACGAAAATGGTCCGCCCGGCCCCGCCTTCTCACCGCGTGCGCGGCAATGGCGTTGGGGCGGGCTGTGCGTGAACCGCCTACAGTTGCGGGGGCAGCCGCGGTTTTGGTCCGCGTTCCCGTTTCAGCCCTCTCGGGCCACCTGCATCTGCATCGGGTCTAGCAAGCAGCGCGCCCGCGGGAAAGCCGCGCGGGCCGAGTGTCAGCCTTGCTTGACGATAGGTGATTCTGTGCGACACTTCTTCAACCGCAGGGTCTCTTCCATATGTCCGGCATTGCAGGCCGTCTCGGCGGCATCGTGTTCATGCAGCCACGCGATATCGGGCTGTTCCTCCGCAGCGCGCGCACCGATGCGTCGCTGGCGGAATTGCGGGCGCGGTTGGGCAATCGCGGCGCATTCGACGCGATCTATGCGGATGGCGACCCGTGGGAATCGTCCAACCCGCGCTATCTGTATCAGCGGCGCAAATATGACGTGATCGCCAGCCTGGTGCCGCGGCGCCGGTTCGAGGCGGCGCTGGACCTCGGCTGCGGCGCGGGATTGCTGTCGCGCCGGCTGGCGGCGCGGGCCGAAACGGTGCTGGGCATGGATATTTCCGCCGCCGCAGTGGCGCAGGCGGAGCGCGCGCATGAAGGCGTGCCGAACCTGCGATTCGCGCAGGGTGATATCACCGACCTGCCGATGACGCTCGACGGCAAGTTCGACCTGCTTGTGCTGGCGGACACGCTCTACTACCTGCCGCCTCCACTGGATGACGCGACGCTGCGGGCGGCCGCGCTGCGGCTGGCGCGGCTGCTGAAACCCGGAGGCACATGCCTGCTCGCCAACCATTATTTCGCCGGCCTGGACGCGGACAGCCGCCTCTCTCGGCGCATCCACCGCGTCTTTGCCGAGGTGCTGCGTCCGCGGGCGGAATGTTGGCGGCCCTTCTATCTGGTGTCGGTACTGGAACGATAGGCGCGGATCCAAACGAGCGACAGTTTAAGAAAGCAGTTCTTTTTTGAAAAAAAGAACCAAAAAACTTTTGCTGTTTTGATGTGGCGGCTTCTTGGTCTCTTGCTGCTGGCGGCCGGGCTGGCGGCGACGGCGGCGATGGTTTTTTGGTGGGGAGCGGCGGCGATCGGGCACGCGGTCTGGCGCGCGCTGCCGTCGCTGCCATGGGCGCTGGGCGTGCATGGGGTGCAGCTCGCGCTTTCCGGGTTGGCCTGGTGGTATTTGCTGGACGCGCCGCGGCCGGCGCGGTGGCTGGTGGTGCGGGCGCGCTGGGTGCGGGAAGCCGTGAACACGTTGCTGCCGCTCGGCGGGCTGAGCGGCGGGGTGGCCGCTACACGGCTGCTGGCGCGCGACGCCGGCATCAGCCTGTCCGCCGCAACCGTCACCACCACCGGGGACATTACCTGCGAGGCGGCGGCCCAGGCGCCTTATCTGCTCGCGGCATTGGCCGTCGCGGCACTGCTGGTGCCGGGGCGGGTGACGGTGGGGCGCGCGGCGCTGGCGTTGCTGCCGCTGGCGGCGGGGCTGGCCGGATTTGTGCTCGCGCAGCGCGCGGGGCTGCTGCGCCTGATCGAACGCGGCGCGCGCGCGTTAGGGTTCGGCGTGGCCATGGCGGGCCTGCATGACGGCATGATGGCGCTGCACGCGCGGCCCGCCGAGATCACGCGGGCGATCACCTTGCATACGCTGTCCTGGAGCCTGGGGGGTGCCGAGGTGTTCGTCGTTCTGCATGCCATCGGCGCACCGGTCGGCGCCGGCGCGGCGTTCGCGATCGAGGGGGTCGGCATGGCGGCGCGCAGCCTGGGGTTCGCGGTACCGGCGGGGCTCGCCGCGCAAGAGGCCGGGTTCGTGCTCGGCTGCGGCCTGTTCGGCGTGGCGCCGCCCGATGCGGTGGCGCTCTCGATGCTGAAACGCGTGCGCGAGCTGGTGGTGGCGGCGGCTGGCGTGGCCGCCTGGCAGCTCGCGCTATGGCGGCGCTAGCGGGCGCCGACCTCGCTTTGATATTGATGGCGGACTGTTCCGCCAGCGTGACTTACGACGAGTTCAACCTGATCGCCGGCGGCATGGCCGCTGCACTGCGCGACACGCATGTGGTGGCCGGCATGTTGGGCGGCCCGCAGCGGATGACCTTGGCCAGCGTGCTGCTATTTTCCGGGCGCGATGCTCAGGATGTGGTGGTGGACTGGACGCGCATTGCATCGCCGGCGGAGGCGGCCGCGTTCGCCGATGCGGTCGACAACGTGCCCCGCGTGTTGCGCCCCGGCCTGACCGCGATCGGCAACGCGCTGGCGGTGGCGAGCGCGTTGCTGGTGCGGGCGCCCTGTCCCGCCGCGCGGCACGTGGTCGATGTTGCCGGCGACGGCCGCGCGAATGACGGCGTGTCCCCGGCACCGTTGCGGGACGCGCTGGCGCTGGCGGGGGTGACGATCAACGGCCTGTGCGTGCTGCACGAAGAGCCGGACCTGGTGGCCTATTTCCAGCAGGAGGTGATTGGCGGGCCGGGCGCGTTTGCGTTGGTATGTGGGGATTACAAGGACTTTGCGGAGGCGATGCGGCGCAAGCTGTTGCGGGAAGTGACGGATAGGCCCATAGCGTAGAAGACGTGTTATTTTTTGAAAAAAGAACCAAAAAACTTTTGCTCGTGGGTTTGCGCGCAAGGCGATTTAATTACGCATAACGTCATTAAGGCGTCAGGGTGAAAGTTTTTTGCTTCTTTTTTTCAAAAAAGAAGGCCTTTCTTCCTTTTTGGGGTTTTTCCGGCATTCCTGCGACGCTACATGCGCGGCATGAACGTCCCGCTCCTAGCAGACCTGCTGCCGCCGACCAGTGCCACGCTGCCGCGCGCGCAGTTGCCGCTGTTTGCCGGGTTCACGCTGCTCATCGTCACCGGCGTCGCGTCGATCTGGCTCGCTGCGGCCGGGCATCAGGAGACTGCGCTCGTGACCCACACGCTGGCGGTGAAGGCCGGCACCGAGCGCGTGCTGACGCTGGCGCAGGATGCCGAGACGGGGCAGCGCGGCTTTCTGCTGACCGGCGAGGAACGCTACCTGGCGCCGTATCGCGATGGGCAGGGCCATGTGCTGGAGGCGATCGCCGATGTCGAGCGGCTGACGACGGACAATCCGCACCAGCAAGCCGAGTTGGCCAGCCTGCGCGGCCTGGTGACGGCCAAGCTGGCCGAACTTTCGCGCACGATCGCGGCGCGGCGCGCCAGTGGCGATCCGGCCGCCGCGATCGCCATGGTACGCACCGGGCGTGGGCAGGCGCTGATGGAACAGATCCGCGCGAGCATCGCGCGGATCGAAGCGGAAGAGGAGTCATTGCTGCGCGTCCGCGAAGCGGATGCGGATCGCTTTGGCATCGTGCTGCTGGCGGTGAGCCTGGGCGGGCTGGTGATTGCGCTGTCGCTCGGGATCGCATCGTTCAATGCGACGCGGCGCTATACGCGGCAATTGATGGACAAACAGACCGAGTTGTCTGCCATTAACGAGAATCTGGAAACGATCGTGGCGCGGCGCACCGCGGATCTGGTGCAGTCGAATGACGAAATCCAGCGCTATGCATATATCGTTTCGCACGATCTGCGCGCGCCGCTGGTGAACATCATGGGTTTCACCAGCGAACTGGACAGCACGCGAGAAACCATTGCAGCCGAATTGCAGGAAAATCCGCGCGCCCCGGCAATTTTGGCCGATTATGACGAGGCGATCAGCTTCATCAAAGCCGCGGTGACCAAAATGGAGCGGCTGATCGGCGCCATCCTGACCATTTCGCGTGAGGGACGGCGCACCTTCCGGCCCGAGCCATTGGATATGACACGCCTGATCACCGATCAGGCCGACGCGCAGCGGCACCAGGCGGCGGCGAGCGGCCTGGAGGTGACGGTCGATGCACTGCCGCATCTCGTTGCCGACCGGCTGGCGGTGGAACAGATTTTCGGCAATCTGATCGATAATGCCATCAAATATCAGGCGCCGGATCGTATCGGTCGGATTCATATCGCGGGTGAGACGGTCGGCAGCCGCGTGCGCTATCAGGTGCGCGATAATGGCCGCGGCATCGCGCAATCCGATTTCACGCGAATATTCGAATTGTTCCGCCGCGCCGGGCCGCAGGACCGGCCGGGCGACGGGATCGGGCTCGCGCATGTCAACACGCTGGTGCGCAATATGGGCGGCAACATCGAAGTGTCGTCCAAGTTGGGAGAAGGAACCGTCTTCATGGTTACGTTGCCGAAAACGCCGCCGCCGCCCGCGCGGCCAACGCCGCGAAGCGAGGCGGCATGAATTCCGTCATCATCGTCATGATCGAGGATGACGAGGGCCATAGCCGGCTGATCGAGCGCAATCTGCGGCGCGCCGGCGTGCATAACCAGATCGTGGCGCAGACCAATGGCGGCGACGCGCTGCGTTATCTGCTCGGTCCGGACGGGTCGGGCGAGGTCAGCAGCGGCCGGCATCTGCTGATCCTGCTCGATCTCAATCTGCCCGATATGACCGGCATCGACATCCTGAGCAAGATCAAGTCGAATAAGCATCTCAATCGTGCGCCGGTGGTTATCCTGACCACCACCGACGACAGCCGCGAAATTCAGCGTTGTTACGATCTCGGCGCGAATGTCTATATCACGAAGCCGGTCAATTATGAAGGCTTCGCCAATGCGATCCGTCAGCTCGGGCTGTTCCTGACCATCGTGCAAGTGCCCGAAAGTGCCTGATGAAGCTGGCGCCGCGCGGGTGCTCTATATCGACGACGATCCGGGCCTCGGGCGGCTCGTCCGGCGCGCGCTGGAAGCGCGCGGCTATGCGGTGGAATACGCGCCCGGCGGCGACGCGGGCATGGCGCGGCTCGCACAGGGCGGCATCGACGTGGTGGCGCTAGACCATCACATGCCGGGCCAGGTCGGGCTGGATGTGCTGCGGCATATCCAGGCGATGCCGGCGCCGCCGCCGGTGATCTACGTGACCGGATCGGAGGACAGCCACGTCGCGGTGGCAGCGATGAAGGCCGGCGCGGTCGATTATGTCTGGAAGGACGTGCAGGGGCATTTCAAGGAATTGCTCGCAGTTGCGGTCGCCACCGCGCTCGAAAAGAAGAAGTTGCAGCAGGCGAAGGATGCCGCGGACCAGGCGGTGCTGGAAGCGCGCGACCGTGCGGAATTGCTGCTGAAGGAAGTCAATCATCGTGTGGCGAATTCGCTGGCGCTGGTGGCGGCGCTGGCGCGCATGCAGATGAACGCGGTGACCGACGATGGCGCCCGCAGCGCGTTGCAGGAAATGCAGGCGCGAATCCTCGCCATCGCCAGCGTGCATCGGCGGCTCTATACCTCGACGGACGTACAACATGTCGAGCTGGCCGCGTATTTGCGCAGCTTGCTGGCCGACCTCGATGCGTCGATGAACGCATCCGGCGGCGGCCACCGCATCGTCGTCGACGCGGTGCCGGCCGTGGTCGCCACCGACCGTGTCGTTTCGCTCGGCGTGGTGGTGACCGAGTTGGTGACCAACGCGCACAAATACGCCTACGCGCCCGGCGTGGCCGGCGACATCCGCGTCCGGCTGCTGCACGATGGCGGGATCGCGTCGCTTATCGTCGAGGATGACGGTGTCGGCTGGACCGGCGACGGCGCCGCGCTCGGGTCCGGTGTGGGCAGTCGCATACTGAAAGCGCTGGCGGATGGGTTGCAGGCGACGCTGGCGTTCGACCCGAGCCATCGCGGGACGCGCGCAGTGTTTTCGTTTCCGTTGGTTTATGAGGGCGCGGCGGCGGGCTGAACAGCAGGAAGAAAGCTCTCATTTTTGAAAAAAAGAAGCAAAAAACTTTTGCTCCTTGGCTCTCGGGAACAGACGTTTCTTTCCTGAAGCGGGCGCGGACCTCGCGTCCGATCCATTGACCAATGCGGCAACGTTCTCCTATATGAGAGGGTCGCAAATAGCTTTCATATAAGAAATGTCTGTTTGGACCTGACGATGAAGGATATTTTTAATGAGACTTTTGCATAACACGAATTTGCCCACATGCAGGATGGGACATTTCAACCGCGCCGCCGCGGCGCTGGGCATTGCGGTCGCCGCCGCACTGCCAGGGGCCGCCGCGGCCCAGGCGCCAATTCCCGGCTTTCTGAACCCGCGCACCGGCGGGTTTCAGCCGCGTTTGATCCTGGCGGCGCCGCCGGCAACCCTGACCCATTACACCGGCACGTTCGACGTCACGCTCACCATCACGCTCGCCTCATCCATACCAACCGGCCAGGCGGTTGTTTGCGACATCACCTTGACCGGGTCGGATGCGCTCGGCGACTACATCCAGCAACTCGTGACCGTCGCCGCGAGCCGTTCGGGCGACACCGCCACGTGCAAGGCCACGGTGCCCTATTCGTGGCCGCTTGGCACCTCGCCGACATACGGCACCACCTACGACATTTCGACCGCGGCGGCCGGCGGTGTGCCGGCGCGAAACCTCGCGCTGTACGGCGTCACCGGCGCCAAACTGCCCGCGGACGGCACGACGACGAAGATCGCGGCCGCCGGCGAGATCTAGCCCACATCCCAAGGCGGCGGCCAAGACTGGCCGCCGCCCACTGGCAGGAACTGGCGTATCTGACGCGAAACCAAACAGATAAAAGTTTTTTTACTTCTTTTTTCAAAAAAGACGACCTTCCTTTGTCTGCCGCCCGAAAAAAAACTTCGGCCGCGCCGTAACCTTCTTCGCCGCCCGCGCTCTGTGGCTCGTAACAAGGAGCCACATCATGGAACAGGTTATCACCCCAGCCGATATGCGCCCGGTCGCGAGCCAGCGCAGCACCACCATCCTTTGCACCATTGTCATGTTGATCGCGCTGGCCGGGTTGGCCAGCCAACATGTCGCGACCGCGGAAGTGTCACCCGCGACGCAGCCGGCCGGGCAGATGTCGGTCTATGTCTGGCTGATCTTTGGCGAACTGATGCTGCTGCGCTTCGTGTACAAGAGCATGAAAGCGTCAGGCGGGTCGCTCGCGGCGCTGATCAGCCAGCGCCCGGTATCCGCGCGCGGCTTGTTGCGCGATGCGGCACTGGCGGTCGGGCTCACATTGGTCTGGTTCGCGGTGGAATGGGGGCTGATGCAGGCGCTGGGCGACGGCAATCATGTGCTGGTGAAGCGGCTGGTGCTGCATCAGGCGGTGGAATTGCCGCTGTGGATCGTGCTGTCGGTGTGTGCCGGCGTGGTGGAGGAAATCACCTTCCGCGGGTTCATGCAGCGTCAGTTCATGTCGCTCTCCGGCAGTCGGTGGGCCGGCGTGCTGATGCAGGCGCCGTTGTTCGGCATTGCCCATTTGTATCAGGGCATCGTGCCGTGCATCCACATCATGGTGTTCGGGCTGATATTCGGGTTCGTTGCGGCCCAGCGGCGCAGCCTGATCCCCGGCATTTTCGCCCACGCGGCGATTGACCTGTCCAACGTGGTCGCGTTGTTCGGATGACATTCGAGGAGCTCTACCGGGCTCATCAGATGGACGTGCGACGTTTTGCCCTTTACCTGACAGGCAACAAAGCGGAAGCCGACGATATTACCGCGGAGACGTTTGTCAGGGCCTGGGCGGCGGATGCGCCGCTCAAGGCTGTTTCATTGAAGGCTTATCTGCTCACCATCGCGCGCAATCTGCATCGGCAGTCGCGCCGTGCGGCGGCGGCGAATTCGGAACTCGATATCGATGTGGCGGACACGCAGCCGGGGCCGGAACGGATTGCCGCGGGCCGCGCGGCGCTGCGATCGACCATGGCACGCATGCAGGCGTTGCCGGAACTGGATCGCGCGGCGTTGCTGATGCGGGCGTTCAACGCGCTGGCGTATGACGACATTGCGCGGGCGCTGGGTATTTCGGTTGCGGCCGCCAAGGTGAAGGTCCACCGGGCACGCAATTTCCTCTCCGCCGACCCGAGCACGGGAGTGCAGAATGACACTTGATGACGATGTGATCCTGGATTTGCTGCCGCTCTATCGCGCGGGCCTGGCATCGCCGGCGACCGAGCGGCTGGTGGCGGCCTGGCTTGCCGCCCATCCGGAGGTTGACGAGGCCGGCACATCACCGCCGCCGGCCGGGGACGGGCTGGCCGCGTTGGCCGACGCCAAGCGCCTCGCGCGCTGGCGCCGGCGGCTTTACGGCCTGGCGATCGGCCTGTCGGTGCTGTTGCTGACCACCAATATCCGGTCCGAGCAGGGGCGGATAATTTCGATCCGGCTGGTGGGTCTCGACCACCCGGTGGGGTTTGCGGTGCTGGCGCTGTGCGCGGCGGCCGCGTGGTATGGCTACTGGCGGATAACAAAACGATTGATCACCTGAAGCGTACGCCAACGGGTAAAAGTTTTTTGGTTCTTTTTTAGAAAAATAACGGCTTTCTTTGCCTCGTTTTGCCCTCGACAATGCATTCGGCGTGAGATACAAATGTTCGTCGTAATTCGAACGCGGGAGGCTCCATGCGCGATCCTAATCCCGCCGTCACCGGCCCGGCACGCTAGACGCCCGGGCCGCTCGATGGCCCGGTTTGCTTTGTCTTTCTCCTGCTGAGGGCCGGCCGCACCATGGGTGCGCCGGATACGATCAATGTCCGATAAAAATTCAGCGACACCGGGCGCAGTGTTCGGCTTTCTTGCGTCGCACTGGGCGCGGCAGTGGGGCGTCGCCAGTGTGGTGGTCGCGTTGATCGCGGTTGCCACGTTGGCCGATGTCGTCACGCCGATTTACGCGGGGCGGCTGGTCGATGCGGTGGGCATGCAATCCCGCGCGGCGGGAGGCCGTGCGGCGTTATCCGCGCTGGTGGTGCTGGGGGCGCTCGGGCTGCTGTCCGTCGTGACATATCAGATCGCGTTTTTCGGCATCGTGCGGTTCAGTTTGCGCATGATGACCGCCATCAAGGCGGAGGGTTTTGCGCGGGTGCAGGTGCTGTCCGCGGCGTGGCACGCGGATAGTTTTGCCGGGTCCGTGGTGCGGCAGATATTGCGTGGGGCAGGGGCGGTCGATCCGCTGAACGACGTGGTGTTTTTCGGTCTGTTGCCGATCAGTGTGATGCTGGTGGGTATTACGGCCGTGCTGGGCTGGCGCTGGCCGATGCTGGGTGCGGCTGTGGCCATTGGCAATGTCGCTTATGTGGCGGTCGCGGTGACGTTGTCGCTGCGCTGGGTGGCGCCGGCGGGGGAACTCGCGAACCAGTGGGATTCGCGCGTGTCCGGTGCGCTGGCAGACGCGGTGACGTGCAATGCGACGGTGCGGGCGTTCGGTGCGGAGGCGCGCGAACTGGCGCGGTTCGACCGCGTGCTGGGCCGCTGGGCCGGCCGCACACGGCGCGCCTGGCTGCGCGGCATGACGAGCTATTCGGCGCAGAGCCTGGCGCTGGTGGTGTTGCAGACGTTGATTTGCGGCATGGCGGTGCTGCTGTGGTGGCAGGGCCGCGCCAATGCCGGCGACGTGGCCACCATGATGGCGACGTATTTCATTCTGTATGGCTATTTGCGCGACGTGAACCGGTTCACGCGCGAAACGCAACGCGGCATTGCCGATATGCAGGAGTTGGTGGCGCTGACCGAAGCGGTGCCGGGCGTGCGCGACCGCCCGCATGCGCCGGCGCTGCATCTGCGCGCCGGCCGGATCGAGGCGCGGGACATTCTTTTCCGCTATGGCGGGCAAAATGAGCCGTTGTTCGAGCGCTTGGATGTGACGATCGAGGCCGGCGAGCGGGTCGGCCTCGTGGGGCCGTCCGGGTCAGGCAAATCGACGTTCGTGCGGCTGATCCAGCGGCTGCATGATCTGGATGGCGGCAAGATCGTCATCGACGGGCAGGACATCGCCGCGGTAAGGCAGGATTCATTGCGGGCGCAGATTGCGCTGGTGCCGCAGGAGCCCACGCTGTTTCACCGGACGCTGGCGGAGAATATCGCGTATGGGCGGCCGGATGCCAGCGCCGCGGAGATCGAGCATGCGGCGCATCTGGCGCGCGCGCACGAATTCATCGTGCGGCTGCCGAAGGGCTACAACACGCTGGTGGGCGAGCGCGGCATCAAGCTCTCGGGCGGCGAGCGGCAGCGTGTGGCGATTGCGCGCGCGTTCCTGGCCGATCGCAAGATTTTGATCCTGGACGAGGCGACGAGCAGCCTGGATTCGGAGAGCGAGGCGGCGATTGCCGAGGCGGCTGCCAGGCTGATGGCTGGCCGCACCTGTCTCGTGATCGCGCACCGCCTGTCCACGGTGCGCGCGATGGATCGGATTCTGGTGTTCCGGAGCGGCCGGATCGTGGAGCAAGGTACCCACACCGCCCTTGTGGCCCGCCCGAGCGGGTTGTACCGGGACCTCTTCGAGCGCCAGGCGTTGGGCCTCGTGACGGAACTAAACTAGCCAAAGTTTTTTGCTTCTTTTTTTCAAAAAAGAAGGCCTTCCTTCTTTCTGTTAGAGGTTGCGTGATGTCCCTTGTTGCCGAGCGGCTGAACCGGATTAGCCCCAGCCAGACAATTGCCATCTCCAGCAAGGCGCGCGCGCTGAAGGCGGCGGGGCGGGATATTATCAGCCTGTCGGCCGGGGAGCCGGATTTTGATACGCCCGACAACGTCAAGCAGGCGGCGATCGCCGCCATCCAGCGCGGTGATACGAAATACACCGACGTCTCCGGCACACCGGCGCTACGCCGTGCGGTGGCGGCCAAGTTCAAGCGCGATAGCGGCATCGACTACAAGCCGGAGGAGGTGATCGTCTCCACCGGCGGCAAGCAGGTGATCTATAACGCCATGATCGCCACGGTGAACCCGGGCGACGAGGTGATCATCCCGAGCCCGTGCTGGGTGAGCTATCCGGACATCGTGGCGTTGGCCGAGGGCACGCCGGTGATCATTCCCTGCGGCCAGAACAACAATTTCAAACTGCGCGCCGAGGATCTGGAGGCGGTCATTACGCCGCGCACCAAATGGTTCCTGCTCAACAGCCCATGCAACCCCACGGGCGCCGCCTATTCCGCCGCGGAATTACGGCCGATCTGCGACGTGCTGCTCCGCCATCCGGATGTGTGGATCTTTACCGACGATATCTACGAAAAACTGACCTACGACGATTTCAAGCCGGCCACGATCGTCGAGGTGGAACCGCGCCTGCGCGACCGCACTGTCACGATGAACGGCTGCAGCAAGGCCTATGCGATGACCGGCTGGCGCATCGGCTTCGCCGGCGCGCCGGTGGCACTGATCAAGGCCATGGACAAGCTGCAAAGCCAGAGCACATCGAACCCGTCCTCGATCGCGCAAGCGGCCGCGGTGGAGGCGCTGGACGGTCCGCAGGACAGTATTCCCGCCATGGCCGCGGTCTACAAGGAACGGCGCGACCTGGTCGTCGCCGCACTGAACGCGACGCCAGGCCTGACCTGCCACAAGCCGGAGGGCGCGTTCTACGTGTTCCCCGGCATGCATGGCTGTATCGGCAAAACCAGCGCCGCCGGCGTCAAAATCACCGACGACGAATCATTCGTCACCGCCCTGCTCGACGAACAGGGCGTCGCCACCGTGCACGGCGCCGCGTTCCTGTATCCGGGGCATTTCCGCATCAGTTACGCAACCGATACTGCGAGCCTGCAGGCCGCGTGTGCGCGGATACACGCGTTCTGTGCGGCGCTGACATAAGAAAGGAAGGCCTTATTTTTTGAAAAAAGAAGCAAAAAACTTTTGCTGCTTCGCTGTCATCACCCGGCGCGCACGCGCGTTGGCGTGCGCGCGACCCAACCTCACTACTTCTCTACGGTGAACGTATTGGTTCCAAACAAATTCGTGATATCGGTCGCCGACGTGTCAGTGAAACAATTGCCCGCCACGTCGCACAATTCATAGGCGGTGATAGACCAGGTGCCGGTCGGCTGACCGGGAAAGAAATTTGCGTAGGACAGCACCGTTCCGGCAGTGGTTGGGATGGGCGCCGGAACGATTTCGACCTGCCCGAACGTCGACCCCGGAGGCTGAATAACGACCAGCCCGAACGCGAGCCCCGAAAGATTATCGGTGCCCGTCAGCGACGCCTTGAAGGTCGGGAACGGGCTCGATGACAGGCTTACCTTCGGCGTCAGGATTTTCCCGGCGGCCACCACCGGCGGTGTGATATCGACCGGCCCGTTGTTCACCACGTCCACATAAGGTTTTGGAAACAATGTGGCCAGTTGAGCCTGGCTATATTGCGTGTAGTTGAACTTGTTGTCGATGATGATGGCCGATGTCAGCAGCCAGTGGCCGGGCTGGACGTAGAAGGGCGGGTGGGAATCCTGGCTGAACGTCACCGTGCCGCCGGTCTGGTAGGTGCGCGGGTTATAGCTGTACGTGGCACTCACGGCACCGTTCGGCGACGTGAAGGTGAACGACGCGCCGTCCAGCCCGTTGGTTGCCGCCTGGTAGGTGAACCGCAGCGTCGGCACCGAATTCGCGACGCCCACTTTTATCGATTGGCTGAGCACCGCGCCGGCGCTGATCGTCGGATCGACCGACGCGCCCGCCACGGTCTTGCCGTGATGCAGCGCCCCCGGATGAGCCATCCGGGCCGCCAGCATCGCTTGCTGTATGGTCTGTCCGGGTGCGATCCGGAGTTCCTGGATCGGTTCGCCCAGCGCCGGCGTGACACCGGACGCGAGGAAGGCGGCAGCCATGCAGGCCGCCGGAGAGATGCGAGCCATGGTAAGCTTCCCTCAGTTTGTGACGTTGAATGTGGTGGTGCCGAACAGCGCCTGCACGTCGGCTGGCTTGGTGCTGCCGCTGCAGTTCAAGGCCCAGTCGCACACGGCAAAGCCGACAATGTTCCAGGTGCCGGTCTGGTCGCTCGCGGCGAACACGGTATCAGCATTGACCGCCTCGGCAATTTTCGGCCGCGGCAGCGGCACGTCTTCGTAGAACGCGTAGGATGAACCCGGCGGCTGGATAAGGAGGTAGGCGAGCCACAGCCCCGACCCGTGGTCCGACGCGGTGATCGACGCGCGCAGCAAGGGATATTTCCCACGCAGCGATACGGTGGTGTTGTAGAGTTTGCCCGCGGAGATCACCGGCGCCAGCGCGTCCACCAGGCCGGTGTTCACGACCGTGTAGGAGGGCGAGCGGAACAGCGTCGCGATCTGGCCGGAATCATAGGTCGTCATGTTGCCGGCCCGGTCGAGGATCTGCACCTGCGCCAACGTCCAGGTGCCGGGCTGCGACCACAGGGCAGGGGGGCTGATCACATCAAACGAATGTTCCCCCGCGGTCGAATAATCCGGCTCGCCATAGGCGGCTTGATAGACGCTCTGTCCGCTCGGCGAGGTGAAAATGAAATTGACCGTGTACAGCCCTGAAGGGCCGGTCTGGTAGGAGAACTTGATCTTGGGATAGGCCGTGGGGTCGCCCACCGCGAGGTTGGTGCCGGACACGGTGCCGCCGGTGACGGCCGGAAGCGCCACACCCGCGGTTTGCCCTGCGGCGTGCCCCGCGTGGAGCCAGGCCGCGCGCAATGACGCCGCCGCCTGGCGCGCCTTGTCCGCGTAGAGCGCTAACACCGGCGACTCGCCTGGTGCCACCACGACGCGGCGCGGCCCGGGGTCGGTCGCGTGCGCCGGCGCCGCCGCCCACGCCAGCGAGGCAGCGCCCGCCAATACAGTTCTGAATGGCTTCATGAAGGCTGGTCTCCGTCCATCGGTCGGTTACTGGTATATGCGGCGGCATAGGCGTGCCGCCGGCGGGCGCAGTGGGTTTGGCCAGAGGTGCGTCACGGCACCCCGGCGGCGTCACCAACAGGCTTGGCACCGGTGCGCGGCACAAGTAAAAGCTTCAAAAATTCTTTAAAAAATCATCATATTCAAATAGTTGGCGCTACCGGCCGGCCAATCGCGCGCATGCGGCGAGCGTCTGCCGCGCGAAGAGCCATGTAGTCTGGAGGCAGCACGGCCGTGCGGATGACGGGGCGATGAGGGATGTGCCCCCCCAGTTGGAGGGTCTGTACGAATTCGGCGCGTTCCGGCTCGACCCGATCGGCCGTACTTTGTCGCATGATGGCGTGCACGTAGCGCTGGCGCCGCGGCTGTTCGACACGCTGCTGCATCTGGTCGAAAGCCACGGCCGGCTGGTGTCGCGGGAGGAGCTGATGCAGGCGGTCTGGCCCGCCCGCACGGTCGATCATACCAGCCTGGGCATGGCCGTCTCCTCGCTGCGCACGGCGTTGAAGCAGCATGGCGCGGCCGACAATCTGATCATCACGGCGCCGGGGCGCGGGTACCGGTTCGGTGCGCGCGTGACGTTCGTACCGCTGCCGTTGCCGGAGCCCGGCGACGTGGCGATGGCTGCGGCCGTGCCGGTGCCGGCGGCGCCGGGGCAGCCCGCGCGGGCGATCCGAAGGTGGCCCGGCGGCCGCGCAACCTGGACGCTGGCGGCACTGGCGCTCGCGCTGGCCGGGTTTGGCCTGCTGCGATGGCATGCCGTCGCACCTCGTGCGGCCATCGCGCCGCGCGCGCCAGCAACACCCCCCGCCTTCACGCCCCCCGCCTTCACGCCCTCCGCCTTCACGCCCCCCGCCTTCACACCGCCGCCGCGTTCCATCGCAGTGCTGCCCTTCACCAACATGAGCGGCACGCCAGACGACGATTATTTTGCCGAGGGGCTGTCGGAGGAGCTGATCAACGCGCTCGGCCGCAGCGGTGCGCTGCGGGTGGCGGCGCGCGTGTCGTCGTTTTCATTCAAGAACCGGCCGGCCACCGTGACCGAGATTGCGCGCCACCTGAATGTTGGGCTGCTGCTGGAAGGCAGCGTGCGGCGGACCGGCACGCGCGTCCGCGTCATCGCGCAATTGATCGATGGCACCACCGGCTTTCAGGTGTGGTCGCAAGGCTATGACCGCGCGCCGGGTGACATGCTCGCGCTGCAAGGCGAGCTGGCCGCGTCCTGCATCGCGTCGCTGAAGCTGATCCTGCTGCCCAATGACGTGGCCAGGCTGACGCTGGGCGGCACCACCGATCCGCGCGCTTTCGATGCCTATCTGTCCGGTTTGCCGCACGCGAGCGACAGCGACGACGCGCAGGAGCGGCAGGCGATCGCCGCGTTTTCCAGGGCGATCGCGCTGGACCCGAAATATGCCCAGGCGTACGCCGCCCGGGCGCGCGCGCAGGCCTATCTCGGCGCGAACGGCGTGTTCGCGGACGTGGCGGCAGGCCACGCGATGCTGCAAGCGGCCGAGCGCGACGCGAACCAGGCGCTCGCGCTGGCGCCGGATCTGGGCGAAGCGCATGCGGCGCTGGGCTTCGTGCTGAAATGCCGATTGTCGGACCTGGCACGGGCGGGCGCCGAATATGCGCGCGCGACCGAACTCGCCCCCGGCGATGCCACGATCCTGCTCCGCGGCGCGTTTTTCGAATTGGCGCTGGGGCATATTCCGCCAGCCGTGGCTGCGGCCGAGCACGCGGCCTCGCTCGATCCGCTGACGCCGAAAACCTATCGCATGCTGGCGCGCATTCTGGCCTATGCAAGGCGTTTCGACGATGCGCACGCGGCATTGCGCCGCGCGCGCGGCCTGCTGCCGGCCGACCCGCGCGCCGACCGGACCGACCTCGCCTTTGTCCAGATGATGCAGGGCGATGTCCAGGGCGCCTTGCAAACCTGCGGCACGGACCTGGACCCGCATTTCCTGATGTGTGTCGCCTGGGTGGACCATGCGCTGGGCCGTCAGGAGGATGCCGAGGCGGCGCTCGCACGGCTGCGCGCCGCGATCGGCGACAATGGCGCTTATCTCTACGCCAATATCCTGGCGCAATGGGGCCGCCAGGATGCCGCGTTGACCTGGCTGCAAACCGCCTACCGGCTGCGCGACCCCGGCCTGATCAACATGCGCATCGATCCGATGATCGGCCGCCTGCGCGGCACGCCCCGGTTCAAGCAGATCGAGGCCGCACTCGGTTTTCCGCCGTAGCGTCACGCCAGGTTACGGCAGCGCCGGCGCAAAAGTTTTTTGGTTCTTTTTTTCAAAAAAGAACATAGTTTTCTCGTGACCTCTCCTGCTCTCGCGGCAAATCTCGCCGATATTCCGCTCGCCGCCACGATGGAAGCTGCCGCGCGTGCCCGCGCCCTGCGCGACGCGGGGCACGATGTCATTGCGCTGACGTTGGGCGAGCCCGATTTCGCCACCCCGCCGCATGTGGTGCAGGCCGCCTATCAGGCCGCGTTGCGGGGCGAGACGAAATATCCGCCGCTGCGCGGCACGCCGGCGCTGATCGCGGCGGTGCGCGACAAATTCCGCCGCGATAATACGCTGGAATACGCGGCGAATGAAATCCTGGTCGGCAACGGCGCGCGGCAGATCATCTATGATGCGCTGATGGCGACGCTGGACCCGGGCAGCGAGGTGATCGTACCGGTGCCGTACTGGAACGCCTATCCGCTCACCACGCGCATGGCGCGGGCCACGCCGGTATCCCTGCCCCGCTCGGCCGAAGACAATTTCCTGCCTCAGCCGGAAGCGATCGCGGCCGCCATCACGCCGCGGACGCGGTGGCTGGTGCTGAATTTCCCGAACAATCCGAGCGGCGCGGTGTGCCCGGCGCCGCACCTCGCCGCCATCGCCGCCGTGCTGCGCGCGCATCCGCATGTGTGGATCATGAGCGACGACATGTACGAGCACCTGGTGCATGACGGCACGCCGAACGCCACCATGGCCGCCGTCGCGCCGGATTTGCGGGACCGCGTGCTGACGATCAGCGGCGTTTCGAAGACCTACGCCATGACCGGCTGGCGGGTCGGGTTCTGCGGCGGGCCGGCGCGGCTGATCGCGGCCATGGCGAAGGTGCAGGGGCAGGCGACCGGCGGCGTGTCGGGCATTGCCCAGGCGGCCGCGGCGGCGGCGCTGACCGGGCCGCAGGACATCGTCGCCGAAATGCGTGACGCATATGCCAGCCGCAGCCGTGCGGTGGCCAACATGCTCGCCGGCATTACGGGCGTGCGCTGCGTGGCGCCGGCCGGCGCGTTCTACGTGTTTCCGGATTTCAGCGCGCGCCTGCCGTGCCGCTCGCCGTCCGGGCGGTGGATTGCGAGCGACGCGGACCTGGCCGATGCGCTGCTGACCGAGGCTTATGTCGCGACCGTGCATGGCGGCGCATTTGGCATGCAAGGCCACCTGCGCCTCAGTACCGCGGCGTCTCCGGCGGAGCTCGAGGCGGCGTGCCGCCGGATCGAAGGGTTTTTCGCGGCAGCGCGGGAAACCTTTGGGCAAGGTTTAACGCCTACGGTCGCCGGATAATCGCATCGCTGAGAGCTTCATACCGCATGAAACACGACGCGGGATTGGCCATCTGCCAGGCTGGGCGCCCACGGGCTGGCGGCACGCCGGCCGGCATTCGCCGCAAGGCCGCGGGCGAACTGGATCAGTTGCTGCGCGCGGCGCTCGATGCGGCGCCGCCCGGACTGATCGTTCTGGATAATGAGCGGCGGGCCCGGCTGGTGACGCGCGCCGCGTCCGACCTGCTGGGCGTGCGCGTGGCGCCCCGCGCCGGCGCGATGCCGATCATGCGCCTGCTGGCGCAAAGCCAGTGGCTGGATAACGCGGCGCTGCAAACCCTGGCCGCCGCGTTCAATGGTGTCGAGACGCATGACCCGCGCGAGGTGCTGCTGTCGCTGCCGTGCCCCGGCGGCGCGCGCGTGGTCCGCATGGATCTGCGCCGCGCCGGGACGGAGGGGTGGGTCGCCAGCCTTTCGGACGTGACGCAGTCGCGCGAGACGCAGGATTGGCTGATGGAGCACGCCTCCACCGACCCGATCACCGGGCTGTGGAACCGGCAGCATTTCATGCTGATGCTGAACGACCGGCTGTTTGGGCCGGACGCGGCCGGGACCGTGTTGCTGCTGCTGGATCTGCGGCGGTTCAAGCCGGTCAATGATACGCTCGGGACCGAGGTGGGCGACACGCTGCTGCGGCTGGTCGGCGGCCGTCTGTCGGGCTATTTGCGCGAGCGCGATTTGCTGGCGCGCTTCGCCTCCGACGAATTCGCCATCATGCTCGGTGAACCGGCGGACCGCCGCGCGGTCGCGAATCTGAGCGAACGCCTGACCGACCTGATTTCCCGCCCGTTCGTGATTGAGGGACACTCGATCAGCATCGGCGCCCATGTCGGCGCCGCCTGCGCGCCCGACGATGGCGACACGCCGGAGGTCCTGGTCGCCAACGCCGGCCTGGCGCTGGCCGCCGCCCGCTCCGACGCGCGCGGGCAGTTGCGTTTCTACGAACCTAAGCTTGACGAGGAGGCGCGCCGCCGGCGCGCGCTGGAAGCCGATCTGCGCATGGCCCGCGCGCGCGGCGAGTTGGAACTGCATTACCAGCCGCAGATCGATATGCGGCACAGCACGGTAACCGGTTTCGAAGCTTTGTTGCGGTGGCGCAATCCGTCACGCGGGCTTGTCTCACCCATCGAGTTCATTCCACTTGCGGAGGAACTCGGCCTGATCGGCGATATCGGCGCCTGGGTGCTGCACGAGGCCTGCCACGAAGCGACGCGCTGGCCGGACAGCATTACGGTTGCGGTCAATGCGTCGCCGCTGCAGGTCGAGGCGGGCGGGTTCGCCGCCGTGGTGGCCGGCGCGCTGCGGCAGAGCGGCCTGCCGGGACACCGGCTGGAAGTCGAGATCACCGAAAATCTGCTGCTGCGCGACAACGGCACCGTGACCACCACCTTCGCCGCGCTGCGCGACCTCGGCGTGCGCCTGGTGCTGGATGATTTCGGCACCGGCTATGCATCGCTGAGCCAGCTCGCGCGCTTTCATTTCGATAAAATCAAGATCGACCGATCTTTCATCAGCTCGCCCGCGGCGCCGCAGGGCCACACCGCCATTGTGCGCGCGATCGCGGCGTTGGGCGTCAGCCTCGGCGTGCCGACGACGGCCGAGGGGGTGGAGACCGCGCAGCAACTGGCGCAGGCCCGCGATAATGGCTGCACCAGCGTGCAGGGCTATTTCTACAGCAAGCCCGTGCCCGCTGCGCAGATCGATGCGCTGCTGGCGCGGCTCCACGGTGCGACTGTCGAGGTAGATTAGGGAAGTGTTCTTTTTTGAAAAAAAGAACCAAAAAACTTTTGCTCCTGCGCCTTCATCACCAGACGTGAAATTGCTTCAGCTTGCGCGGAACCAAACAGACAAAAGTTTTTTGGTTCTTTTTTTCAAAAAAGAACACTTCCTATCCTTTCAACTGTATCCAGCATAATTCGAAGTTCCGTAGCACCAGCGGAATACAAGCCACGAGCAGCCACGCCGCACGCTGCGGGCTGCGGCCGGCGACGCCCAGCATCACCCAGCCCAGCACCCAGCATTCCGTGAACGCACGAAAATACGCGGTCGGTTCTATCCACGGACCGTTCGCGGTCAGCAATGTCATCAAGGCGAGCACCAGCAGCCAGCCGGCTGCCAGCCTGCTCTGCGGGGACGACCGCGCGAGCGGGACGCAGGCGCGGACCGTGCGCACACAAAACCATACCAGAACGATCACGCTCAGCAGCACGGTCGCGCGCGAGGTCAGATTGCGCGGCGCGTGCGCCAGGCCGACCGCCCGGCCCAGCAAATTCGCCAGAACGGTTTGCGTAATGCCAACCAGTGGCCAGCCGGCATTATGCGCCACGCCATGCCCCTGCGGCGCATCGCGCCATATCATCGTTACGTAGTGCTGCCACGCGAGGAACGGCAGTAATGCGGCTGCCGCCCATGCTGCCTCAGGCCATGGGCGTTCGCCGTCGCGCGGCCGCGCCACGCGCCATGCAGCGGAGAGCAGCAGGCCGAAAATGACCAGGATCGCCGTCTCGCGCGTCAGCGTCGCGGCGGCGAACAGCGCCGCCGCAACGGCGAACCGCCGCGTCATCCAAGCGGCGATGCCGCCGAGCAGCAAAGCGGCGGCGAGTATTTCGGTCGTGTCGTGCGTCAGCGCGATCAGCAGGCCCGGCCACGCGACGATGGCGAGCGGTACGATCAGCTTCCAGCGGCGTGACTGCGCCATCCGCATCGCCAGCCAGCCAAGGCTGAAAATGCCTGCCAGGTTGACCACGAACAAAGCAGCCGGCACCGCGCCCGCCTGTCCGCTCGCGACCAGGCGGGCCAGCAGCGGCAGCATGATGCGCTGCATGCGCCAGGCCGGGTGGTCCAGCGTGACGCCGAAGGCGGTCTCGGTTGCAGCGGTCGGTGCCAGCGCCAGACGGTAGTAGAATTGCCCATCATAGCCGTCGGAATGATGCAGGATGATGATCGGCGAGGGGGTTTGTCCTGCGGTGACAAACCGGTCCCCGGCAACAATGAACATGGACGTGTCGAAATGATGCCGCGCGAGCATCGGCAGCACCGCGCACAGATGTAGCAGCATCGCCGCCAGACCGAATAGCACCGGCCGCTGCAGCAACGCGCGGTATCCGGTCAGGCGGTCAGACAACGTTGTACCCGATCGCCACCAAGAATGCGCCGCCGGCCAGCAGCATCGCCGACAATCCGAGCATGCACCGAGTCAGGATCGGCCGGCCGCGCAGCAACCACGCCGCGCCACAAAACATGCCGACTGCGCAATATGTCAGCCGCAGCGTCGCTTTGCCGGGACGCACCGTGCCATGAAACCAGATGAAGATCGCCATGCTGAACACGCCCTGCAGCAGCAGGGGCCGGCATCGCAGGCGGGTGCACGCGAGCAGCGCCACGAGGTCGAAACCCTCGGCCGCCAAATAGAGGCTTTGCTGCAGGTCGGCGTGCACCGAAACCCGCGTGCCGTCGCGCACCGCGTGGCCGAGGGCGCGCAGCGACGCCAAAAAATCCGGCACGATCAAAACCTGCCCGAGCGCCCGCGACAGGCGTTGCGACAAGGGCGGCGGCACCTGCCAAGCCTCCTGCGCCTTGATAAAGGCAAATGCGTCGCCGACTGACACGTGCTGCCACAGCAGGAAACCGGCGAGCCCCGAGACCGAGATAGCGCAGAGCGCCACGGTATAGACAAGTTTGGCCGCGATCGGCCGCGTCAGCGTGCCCGCCTGGCGCAGATCGCGCAGCACGGGCAGGCCGGCGCAACTGCACACCATCAGCGCGGTGCCCAGGCCGAGCGGGCCGGTGCCCGTCGCCAGGCCGCTTGCCATTGCCGCAGCCACGAATTGCCCGTCCATCACCGCGAGCACCGCGAGGATGCAGAGCAGGTTCATCAGGCCGGTCGGATAGGATAGCAGCAGGAAACTCGCGCCGGGATAGAGCGCGAACAGCCACGTCGCGGTGCGCGCCGCGTCGTCCGGCAGCACGCGCAGCGCCAGACGCCGGAACGCCCATACCGAGGCGAGCGCGAAACATGCCGCCAGGCTCACCACGATCCAGCGCGCCACGGACGGTGCGGCGCAGGCCGATACGGCGCGCACCAGCAGCGGCCAGAGCGGAAAAAACGCCACGTCCTGTTTCAGTGCCGGCTGGCCTGGATCCCAGACGTATCCGTGCTCTGCGATGCGTTGATACCAGACCGCATCGAACGGAAAAAACCGATCTACGACATGCGCCTGGTTGGCGACGATATGGTCGGCCCAGTTGCCGCGCCAATCCGGCGGTACAAACGCGGCCAACCATCCCGCCAGCAAAATGATACAGCAACAGACGGAAGCTGGAATTGCGGCGTGTACGCCGACGCGCAAAAGTCTTTTGGTTCTTTTTTTCAAAAAGAACTGCTTTCTTCCGATTGCCCCAAACGGCGTGTTCGTGGCATCGCCCGCGCTATGACAGATTCGCTTCCCCAAAGCACGGGCCTGGACCCTTCCGACTGGCACGGCGTGCGCGCTCTGTCGCACCGCGCGCTCGACGACATGTTCGACTGGCTGCAGAGCGCCGACAGCCGCCCGGTGTGGGAACAGATGCCGGCGGCCAAGCGGGCCGAACTGCGCGCGGCGCTACCGCGCCAGGGCGACCCGCTGGAGACATTGTATGCCGACTTCCAGCGGCTAGTGCTGCCCTATGGCGCCGGCAACGAGCATCCGCGCTTCTTCGGCTGGGTCAATGGCGGCGGCACCGCGGCCGGCATTCTGGCCGAGCTGCTGGTCGCGATCTTCAATCCGAATTGCGGCGGGCGCGACCATGCGGCCATCGAGGTCGAGCGGCAGGTGATTGCCTGGGCGGCCGAAGCGGTGGGCTTTCCGATCGATGCCGGCGGGGTGCTGCTGGGCGGATCGTCGATGGCGAACATGGTGGCGCTGCTGGTGGCGCGGCGCGCGGCCGCCGGCGCCGCGGTGCGCGCCGGCGGTGTGGCGGGCAGGGGGCTCACCGCGTACTGCTCCGCAGCGGCGCACGGCTGCATTCCGCGCGCCATGGACATGGCGGGCCTTGGCACCGACGCGCTCCGGCTCATTCCGGCCGACGCCGATCATCGGATGGATATTCTGGCGCTGCGCCAGGCGATCGCGGCGGACCGTGCCGCGGGGCTGCATCCGTTCCTGGTGGTCGGCACCGCCGGCAGCGTCGATGTCGGCGCGTTCGACGATCTGACGGCGGCCGGCGATGCGGCGCGGGATGCGGGCGCCTGGTTCCATGTGGACGGCGCGTTTGGCGCCACGGCCGCGTTCTCGCCGCGGTTCCGGCCGCTGCTGGCGGGCATCGAGCGCGCCGACAGCCTGGCGTTCGATTTCCATAAATGGGTTCAGGTGCCGTACGACGCCGGCTGCGTGCTGGTGCGCGACCGCGCGCTGCAGCTCGACACGTTCGCGCAGTCGCTGGCCTATCTCGAGGGCGCGGAGCGCGGCATTGCCGGCAATCCGCCCTGGCCGCGCGACATGGGGCCCGATCTGTCCAGGGCGTTCCGCGCCCTGAAAATCTGGTTCACGCTGCGGGCATACGGCGCGGATGGCATCGGCCGCGTGGTGGAGAATAGCTGCGACGTGGCGCAGCATTTGGCGGCGCGGGTGCGGCGGGAGCCGACGCTGGAGCTGCTGGCGCCGGTGGCGCTGAACATCGTGTGCTTCCGCGTGGCGCAGGGGGCGGCAGACCTGAACCGCTATAATAATGACCTGGTTGCGGATGTGCAGGAGGCGGGCATTGCGGCGCCGAGCACGACGACGATCGGCGGCAAGCTGGCGATCCGGGCCGGCGTGTTTAACCATCGGTCGACCCGGGCGGACGCGGATGCCCTGGTCGATGGGCTTTTGGAGATGGCTAGAAGAAGGCCAGGGGCTCTGCCCCTGGACCCCGCTGGGGCCTGAGGCCCCGGACCCCCATCTGTTAAGGCGCCTTGCCCGATAGCCGGAACAGCTAACATAGTGGGGGTCTGGGGCCTCAGGCCCCAGCGGGGTCCACGGGCAGAGCCCCGTGGCCTTCCGAAATGACAAAGGTCCCGCTTGCCGCCAGAACCCACCCTCTTCGAAGCCGAACTCATCCCCCACCGCAGCCTCTCCCCCCGAGGCATCGCCTGGGTCCTAGGCTCCATGGGCGTGATCAGCCTCGGCGTCACCACCATGTTCTGGCGCCTCGGCGCCTGGCCGATCGCCGGCTTCAACGGCGGCGAGATGGTGTTGGCCGCGGCCCTGCTCCGCATGCACGCCCGCAGCAGTCGCGCCCGCGAGTTTCTGGTGCTGACCGGCAGCAGCCTGCGCATCCTGCGCTTCGACATGAATGGCGGCCGCCGCGAGTGCCTGCTCCCGTCCGCCTGGTTGAACGTGCATCTGGAGGGCAAACCCGGCCGCGTGCCGTGCCTGTTCCTCACCAGCCACGGACGGCGGGAAGAGGTGGCCATGGCGCTGGGTGAGACCGAAAAACGCGATCTCGCCGACGCGCTCAAAGCCGCGCTCTATGCGTTGCGGCACCCCGTGTTCGACAATCCACAGCTACACGCCGGGATGTGACCGCGACATCTCAGGCGTCGGTCGGGCCCATCGACTTGATCAGTTCGAACACACGCTTGCGCACGGCAGGGTCGGTGATGCGGTAATAAGCGCGCACCAGCTCCAGCGTTTCCCGCTTGGCGAGCGGGTCGTCGCCGGGCACGCCAAAGCCTTCCGGACGCTCGGCGAAGCCGGCAACACCGACCTGCACCCCATTCGCGCGCGGGTCCGGCATGTCATCAAAAAAGAAACTGATTGGCACGTCGAGCACGCGCGACAAATCATAGAGACGCGACGCGCCAACACGATTGACACCGCGTTCATATTTCTGGACCTGCTGGAAGGTCAGGCCTAGAGACTCACCGAGCCGCTCCTGGCTCATGCCCATCAACGTGCGCCGCAGGCGAATCCTCGACCCTACGTGAACATCGATGGGGCTTGGCCTGCTTTCGCCGGTGTCGCCCGCCTGCCCTTCGTACGTCCCAACAGTGCGCGTCATAAGGTCGGTCTCGCTAAAGCTAGTGGGCCCGTAGGCTGTGCCCACTCCTACGAGTATGCATGCAACCGTAAATTGTCAACTAACTTTCAGCTTTTCGGACGGTATTTCGCGTTTTTTGGACTGGCTTTGTCCATAAAACCACTCGCCCCTCGCTTAATGGCGACGGCCCATCCAGCTATACAACTCAAGATTGAAAACCCAGCAGGTATCCACAAACCAAGACGCGAAAAAACTGTCGGCGGCAGGGACCCTGGTATGTCAGCAACCAAAACACCTTGCCGATCAAGCCCAAGATTCGCAACAACCATGCCGTGCGAGTCGATCAAGGCCGATATCCCGGTGTTCGCGGCGCGCACGAGCGGCATGCCTTCCTCCACCGCGCGCAGACGCGCCGCCGCCAGATGCTGCCGCGGGCCACTCGAGTTGCCGAACCAGCTATCGTTGGTGATGTTAACCATGAAGGCGGGGCGGTCGCGCTCATCGACCACGGCGCCGGGGAACACGGCTTCGAAGCAGATCAGCGGGCCGAACGCGGGCAGGCCCGGAATATGCAGCGTGCGTGGGCCAGGCCCTGGAGCGAAACCCTGCTCGCCCAGGCGGATCGGCAGGTAACTCGGGAAATACTCGCCATACGGCACCAGATGATGCTTGTCGTAGGCGCCGCTGACGCTGCCGTCCGGCATGACGACAACCAGACTATTATGGATCGGGGACGACGCGGTGGCCGGCGTGCTGTCGGCCCGGATCGTGCCGGCTACGGTCGCGATCGCGGGTGCCGCGGCGTCGGCGATCGCCTGGCGCGCCGCCGGATCCTCACCAAGCCAATACGGGCTTGCGGTTTCCGGCCAGACGACCAGCGTGCGGCGATCGCCGGCCGCGCGCACGCCCTGATGGGTCAATGCGCGATAGCGGTTGAACACGCGCTCCATCCAGGCGCGGTCCTGCCAATGGTCGCGATGTTCGAGTTCGGAGACATTGCCCTGCACCATCACCGCGGCGAGCCCTGGCGCCGGCCCGGGGGCCTGGTGCAATTGCGCACTGCCGGCCGCGGCCCATACAGCGAGCGCGCTGGCCGCTGCGCACACACCGCGCCATCCGAGCCCGGTGGCACCCGCAACGAGCACGGTCGCGAGAGTCAGACCGCCGACACCCACCCAGGCCGCCGGCTGCATGAACACAAGGCCGAGCCTGCCCGGCATTTCCCAAATGCTGCCGAGCGGATTCCACGGAAAGCCGCTGAGCGCGAATTGCCGCGCGATGTCGGCCAGCTCCCACAGGCCGGCGAGCACGGCGACGCGTCGCCATCCGGGCGCCGCCAGGCGCGCGAGGGCGCTCGGGACAGCGATGAAAACCGCCAGCACCGCGGCCAGCAGCGGCACGGCAATCGGCACCGCCCACCAGAAATCCGCCGCCTCGACAAGAATGGCGTTGGTCACCCAATACAGGCCGACGAGGTGAAACCCGACGCCCCAGGCGAAACCGCGCCCCGCCGCGCCGCGCACCGTTGCGGCGCGCCCGATCAGCGCTAGCAGGCCGGGAATGCCGATGAACACGGCCGGAACAATATTGAACGGCGGCAGCGCGAGAGCGGTGAGGCCACCTAGGGCAAGGGATAGAAGTAGGGAAGAACTTCTTTTTTGAAAAAAAGAAGCAAAAAACTTTTGCTCCTGCGCTCTCACCACCTGGCGTGCACCTGCTTCAGCTTACGCGTAACCAAACAGACGAAAGTTTTTTGCTTCTTTTTTTCAAAAAAGAAGTCTTACTTTCTTACTCGAGTGCATCACGCAACTGCCGCTCATAGTGCCGGTAATACCGGTCGGTAATAAGATCACTTTTCACCACGATCGCGATGTCGGTCGTGTTGAACGCGTGGTCGATCACCGCGCCGTCGCCGACGAAGCCGCCGAGACGGAGATAGCCCTTGATCAACGGCGGCAGGCTGGCCGCGGTCCGGCGGGCGTCCATGTCGTTCGGGTCCATCCGGCACATATCGACGTATCGGCCATGCAACGCGCGCGGGCGAAGGGCAGGGGGGGCCAGGTGGTTGTGATACAGATAGGTGAGCTCCGCGGCCCAGTCGTCCGGGTTGGTGGAGGGCAGGCTGGCGCAGCCGAACATCAGGTCGATCTGATGGTAATAGACATAGGCGGCGATGCCACGCCACAACAACTGCATCGCCGCGCGGCCGCGATAGGCAGGTGCGACGCAACTGCGCCCGAGTTCCAGCAATTTGCCGGGGAACGCGACGAGCGGCGCCAGGTCATATTCCGCGTCGGAATAGAACCGGCCGATCGTCTCGGCCGCGTCCTGCTGGATCAGCCGATAGGTGCCGACCACGCCCTCGGGTCCGGCGCCGATGGCGTGATCGACCACGAGCAGATGATCGGCCAACGCGTCGAATGCGTCCACGTCGCGGCCGAGCGCACGCGCTGCGGCCGAGGGTGTGGCCCCCATTTCCTCGTAGAACACGCGCCAGCGCAGTGCCTGCGCGGCATCGATCTCCGCGCTGGTCTTGGCGATCCGCACGCCGAGATTGCCAAGGCGGAGCTCGGCAAAATCGCGGTCGGTGCGTGGGGTCTGAAGCTGGCCGCTGAAATAAGGCGGCCGTTTCAGCAGCGCGGTCATGGGCGCGCGTCCTTGTCTTCGGCAACGGCGGTCGTGGCGCGCCCCGGTTGCGACCCGGCCGGGCGCGGTTCGCGGCGGCGGCCATAGATTTCCAGCCGCGTTGAGACCAGCTCGAAACCAAGGCGCGTTGCGATCTGCTCCATCAAACCCTCGTGCTCCGTGTCCTCGAACTCGATCACCCGGCCGGTGTCGACATCGATCAGGTGGTAGTGGCGTCCATGCTCGGTCGGCTCGTAGCGGGCCCGGCCGCCGCCGAAATCGCGGCGTTCCAGAATGCCGCGTTCCTCCAGCAGGCGCACGGTGCGGTAGACCGTCGCGATCGAAATGCGCCCGTCCAGGCCGGCCGCGCGGCGATAGAGCTCCTCGACATCGGGGTGGTCTTCGGCTTCCGACAGAACGCGTGCGATAACCCGCCGCTGGCCGGTCATCTTCAGCCCCTGCTCGACGCAGAGACGCTCGATGCGGGTCTCCATCCGGTCTCCTGGTGGCTTTCCAGCGGTTCCCTTCAGCCGGGGCGTAGCCGATCAACGCTGGGTTGTCGATGGCGCCGGGCCGGCCTTTGAGGGCAAGACAAAGAAGTGTTCTTTTTTGAAAAAAAGAACCAAAAACTTTTGTCTGTTTGGGTCCGCGCAAGGTGACGCTAGAGTGCGTCAGGTGGTGAGGGGCGCACGCGTAAAAGTTTTGGTTCTTTTTTTTCAAAAAATAACACTTCCTTTTTGCTGCGGGTGCGAAGGTTGCCGTTCTGTCACGCCGCCTTTATCCTCGGCCTCCGGGCTTATCGGCCGGCAACAGGATATACGCACACATGGGCAGCACCGCCGCGTCTCTCGCAGTCACCTTGAACGGTTCGGACAAGACGGCGACGCTGCCGCTGCTCTCCGGCACGATCGGCCCGGCGGTTGCCGATATTCGCAAGCTCTACGCCGATCTCGGCGTATTTACATATGACCCTGGCTATGGCGGCACCGCGGCGTGCGACAGCAAGATCACGTATATCGATGGCGATGTCGGTATCCTGCTGCATCGCGGCTACCCGATCGAGCAACTGGCGGAAAAATCGACGTTCCTCGAAGTGGCATATCTGCTCCTGAACGGCGAATTGCCGACGGAGGCGGAGGCGGAGGAATTTCATCGCGGTGTCATGTTGCACACCATGGTGCATGAGCAATTGCGCCAGTTCTATAACGGCTTCCGGCGAGACGCGCATCCGATGGCGGTGATCTGCGGCGTCGTCGGCGCGCTGTCCGCATTCTACCACGACAGCCTGGACGTCAATAACCCGGACCATCGCCGCATTTCAGCGTTCCGGCTGATTGCCAAAGTGCCGACGATCGCCGCGTGGGCGTATAAATATTCGCTCGGCCAGCCCTTCATGTATCCGCGCAACGATCTCGGTTACGCCGAGAATTTCCTTTACATGATGAACGCGGTGCCGGCCGAACCGTACCATGTAAATCCAGTGCTTGCCCGCGCGATGGACCGCATTCTCATTCTGCACGCGGACCATGAGCAGAACGCATCGACCAGCACGGTGCGTCTGGCCGGGTCCACCGGCGCCAATCCTTTTGCCTGTATCGCCGCCGGCATTGCGAGCCTATGGGGCCCCGCGCATGGTGGCGCAAATGAGGCGGTGCTGAAGATGCTCGCCGAAATCGGCGATGTAAGCAAAATCCCCGCCTTCATCGACCGCGTGAAGGACAAGAACAGCAATGTCCGGCTGATGGGGTTTGGCCACCGCGTCTATAAAAACTATGATCCGCGCGCGAAGATCATGGAGGCGACCTGCCACGAGGTGCTGACCGAGCTTGGCATCAAGGACGATCCTTTGCTGGACCTGGCCGTGGAATTGGAGCGGATTGCGCTGCATGATGATTATTTCATCAGCAAGAAGCTGTATCCGAACGTGGATTTCTATTCCGGTATCATTTTGAAAGCCATGGGCATTCCGACCAGCATGTTCACCGTGCTGTTCGCGGTGGCGCGCACGGTCGGCTGGATCAGCCAGTGGAAGGAAATGATGGAGGATCCGTCGCAGCGCATCGGGCGGCCGCGGCAGGTTTATACGGGGCATGTGCAGCGGGATTATGTGGGCGTGGAGAGCAGGTAAGGAAGTCTTCTTTTTTGAAAAAAGAAGCAAAACGATTATGTTGAGCCTATCGGCGCTTAAGAAGAAGGGACGCGGCGGCTGATGCCGCCCGAGCCCGCAAGCGTCTTCGTTAACAGGCAAAAGTTTTTTGGTTCTTTTTTTCAAAAAAGAACATCTTTTTCTTTTGTTTACTTCTTGTTGGTGACCCTCGGCATGGCCCTCGCGGCCACGCTGATGCCGCCATTTCAGAACGCCGACGAACCGGCGCATATTTATCGCGCCGACCAGATCAGCCACGGACAATTGCTGTGCAAGAACCTGTCCAGCTTCATCTGCGGCGGCCGGGTGGATGGCGGCCTCGTTGACGCGGCGGCAGCGTTCCACGCGATCCCGTTTCACCGCGAAAACAAGGTGACGCAGGCGATGTTCGCGGACCCTGACTGGGGCCGGCGTGTTGCACGGGAATTCTCCAATACCGCGATCTATCCGCCGGCGTTCTATATACCGGCGGCCGGCGCGCTTGCGGTGTCGCGCCGGCTTGGGCTGCCGGTGTTGCAGGGTGTGCTGGCGGCGCGGCTGGCGACCGGGGCTATGTCGATCGCGATCGGCACCGCCTCGATCGCGATTGCCGGAGACGCGGCGATCTGGCTGTTCGCAGTGCTGCTGCTGCCGATGTCGCTGTGCCTGGGGGCCGCGGTATCGCAGGACGGGCCGATGCTGGCAGCGACGGCGTTGGCCGCGGCGCTGTGCCGGCGCGCGGGCGAGGCGCCTTCGCCGCGGAGGCTCGCGGCCATCGCGGCCCTGCTGGCGCTGGTGGGAATGGCGCGGCCGCCTTATGCGGCGTTTGCGCTCGTGCTGCTGGGCCTGCGCGTACGGTGGTTTTATCGCGTCGCTGGTATGCTGTGCGTGCTGGCGGCCACGGCAGGATGGGCGCTGCTGAATGCCAACCGCGTCCATGTCTGGCCAGCGCCGGGGGCACCGATCGATCCGGGCGCGCAATTGCGCGGCATGCTCGCCGCCCCCGGCCGTCTGCCGGGCATTATGGCGCACACCTGGCACCATCTGGGGCCGGGTCTGCTGGGCGGCTTCATCGGCGAGCCGGGCTGGCTGGATGTCGATCTGCCATGGACCTACCAGTGCATGGCCTGGGCGATGCTGGGCGTGGCGCTGGTCGGTTTTCTGCCCGCGGTGCGGCTGCGTGCCGCGGCGACCGCGCTGGTGCCGGCCGCGATGGTCGCCGCCGCCGCCGGCATGGCGCTGCTGCTGTATTTGACGCAGAGCAGTGTCGGCGCCGCCGAGATCGACGGATTGCAGGGCCGCTATTTCCTGCCGCCCGCGCTGCTGCTGGCGGCCTTACCCTCCGCCGGGGGTCCGCGCCCAAGATGGTGGGGACTGTTTCACGCTGCGATCCTGGCGTTTCCGCTGGTCACCATTCCAGTGACGATCAACGCGATCGTCGGACGCTATTATCTCGGCGCGCATTGACGCAGGGCAAGCGTCTGCGCCGCGGATGGTCGTGTGACTGGGCCCGCTGACACGCGGCCGCCGGGCTTTGATCAACGTCATGTCATTCGCAAGGCTCAGGATTTCCTGTTGGAGACGTAGACCGTCCCAGCCGGCGGGGAATTTGCTCTTGGTCGGGTCGCCATTGCCGGCCAAGTGGCCGCCGCCTGTCAGGTCATCGTACAGGATATGTTTGAGCCGGTCTGGTGACAGCGTGAGCCGGCTCAACTGGCTTCAGGCGTCCAACTGCGACGCCAGGCGGCGGGCGAGGAGCCAGCCGATCAGCCCGGAGGCGGGGGCGCCGGGAATGATGAAGATGAAGCCACCGTAAATCTTGTTCACCACCATCGCCAGGCCGATGCCCAGCATCAGACCACCGACCAAGCCGCCGGTGACGCCGGCGCTCACGCCGAGCCAAATAATGTCCTGGCGTTGAATCATTGAGTTGCTCCTATGAGGAAAAAAGGTTGGGTGGGGCGAAGCCGCCCCCCCCCCAACCCCCCGGCGCTACTGCGCTGGGATCGGCACCGCGGGTCGCGAGAGGGACTATAAGCTTCCATCGGCGTTGGCGCGACGGGGCGGCACCGCCCGCCCAGCTCTTCCTTGACTTTTGGCAGCTTGTCCCGTAGCGCCCGCGTCATTGCCGGGAACGTGGACAGGCCTTCGGGGCCTGCGCCCGCCACGTCGTGCGTGGCCTACCGGTCCAACAAGCCCACACTGGGCCGTAAAACAGGAAAGGGCAGCGCATGACCAAGCGCGCCGAAAGCAAGTACAAGATCAACCGTACCCTCGGGATCAATTTGTGGGGCCGGCCGAAATCCCCCATCAACAAGCGCGATTACGGTCCGGGCCAGCATGGCCAGCGGCGCAAGAGCAAGCCGTCCGACTTCAAGATCCAGTTGATGGCGAAGCAGAAGCTGAAGGCCTATTACGGCAATATCAGCGAAAAGCAGTTCCACAAATACTATGACGAGGCGGTGCGCCGCCGCGGCGATACGTCGGAAAACCTGATCGAGCTGCTGGAGCGGCGGCTGGATGCGGTGATCTATCGCCTGAAATTCGCCATCACGCCCTTCGCGGCGCGGCAGTTCGTCAATCACGGGCATGTCACCGTGAATGGCAAGAAAGTGAATATTCCGAGCTTCCTGGTGCGCGACGGCGACGTGATCGAAGTGCGCGAGAAGTCCAAGCAGATCGCCGTGGTGCTGGATGCCGTGCAGAGCCCGGAACGCGATGTGCCGGAATATCTGGAAGTGGATCACCGCGCGATGAAGGGCCGCTTCGTGCGGTCCCCGAAGCTGAACGACGTGCCTTATCCCGTCACGATGGAGCCGAATCTGGTCGTCGAGTATTATTCTCGATAACCCTGGGCACAGCGACCATGTCGAACAAAGGCCAGGGGCGCGTGTCCCTGGCCTTTTTGCTGGCCGCGTGGCGGCGGCGGCAGCGGCCGGAGCGGGTGATCGATCGCGGCTACAAGGCATGGCTGGTGCGCGAGCCGTCGCCGGCCGACTGGCGGGCGCGGCTGGCGGCGGTGCAGCGGCCGCCGCGGATCAGCGTGGTGATGCCCGTCTTCAACACCAACCCGGTATGGCTGCGGGACGCGGTGGCGTCGGTGCGGGCGCAGATTTTCGCCAACTGGGAGCTGGTGATCGTCGATGACGCATCGATCGATCCGGCGGTGGCGGTCTGCCTGGCGGAGCTGGAGGGTGATCCGCGTATCGATGTGACGCGGCTGGACGTGCGCGGGGGCATCGCGGCGGCGAGCAATGCGGCGCTGGCGCGGGCCGATGGCGACTACGTCGCGTTCATGGACCATGACGATACGCTGGCGCCGCATGCGCTGGCTGCGATCGCATGCGAACTGGCGGCCGATCCGGCGGTGGAGCTGGTGTTCTCCGACGAGGACCAGATCGTCGGCGGGCGCCGGGTGCGCCCATATTTCAAGCCCGGCTGTAACGCCGATTTGCTGCTGTCACAGAATTTGGTGTGCCATCTGGCAGTGTATCGCCGAACGCTGGTGACGCGGCTGGGCGGGCTGCGTGGCGATCTGGCCGGGGCGCAGGATTTCGACCTGGCGCTGCGGGTGGCGGCGGAGGTGGGCTGGCACCGCGTCCGGCACGTGCCGCTGGTGCTGTATCATTGGCGGCAATCGCCAGGCTCGTTCTCGGCGGTCGAGCGGCTCCGCTGCGAACAGGCCGCGCGGCGCGCGGTGGCGCGGCATGTGGCCGGGCACGCGACCGTGACGGCCAATCCGGTGCTGCCGCAATGGCCCGCGGTGCGGTTTCACGTGCCGGCGCCGGCACCAACGGTGTCGGTCATCACGCCGGTGGCGCGTGCCGCGCCGGTGGAGGCATACGATCCGGCGCTGCTGACCTGCGTGCCGCGCGCCGCGCAGGCGACCGGCGATGTGCTCGTGTTCCTGGCGGGACGTCTGAAGCCGCTGGATGATGGCTGGTTGCGCGCGCTGGTGGCGGAAGTGTCGCGGCCGGAGGTCGGCGCAGTGGGCGCGCTGCTGCTCGGGCGAAATGGCGGCTGGCTACACACCGGGTTCGTGCTGCACGGCAAGCACGTCGCGCGGTCGGTCGCGCCCCCGTCCGACGCGGAAGATCCTGGGTATCGCGGCCATTTCGCGCTGGCGCGCACCGTTTCGGCGGTGAGCCTGGCGTGCCTGGCGGTGCGGCGGGATGTTTTCATCGCCGCAGGCGGCTTGACCGCGGACGCCGGCGATTTTGCGGATGTCGATTTATGCCTGCGTCTCGCGGCACGCGGCTTGCGCACGGTCTGGACGCCCCAGGCGCGGCTACAATACGAGCAGTCTCCCCCGGCGCCAGGCCGCGGCGCAGCCTGGATGCGCCAACGCTGGCGCGCGGAACTGGCCGCGGACCCCTACCACAATCCCAACCTCCGCCTGCGCCGCGGCCGCCTGTCGCTCGCCTGACGCTGATCCGTGTTGAGTTTGGTGTAGTAAGAAGGGCGGGGGCTCCACCCCTCGACCCCGCCATGCGAATGCGTGATGCGCAGGATAGGGGTCGAGGCGGGCAAAGCCCCCCGCCTTGCTTAATCTGTCAAATCCAACGCGGATCGGTGTAAGACGATGCCAGCGGCGGCATGGCGCCGGCGGGAGATTTTGTATGCGCGTAGTGAAGCGGCTGCTCGCGGCCTTGGTCGTGTGCGGCGGCGCGGCGCCGGTGGAGGTGCCGTCGGAGGTGCCGTCGGAGGCTTATACGCATCCGCAGCAATTGGTGGCGATTGCGGGCGGGCGGCGGCTGAACCTGTTTTGCCTTGGCGCCGGCAGTCCGACGGTGTTGTTCGAGGCGGGCTCCGGCAGCAGCAGCAGCACATGGCGGCATGTGCAGGGGACGGTTGCGACCTATACGCGCGCCTGCGCTTATGATCGCGCGGCGTTCGGGTTTTCCGATCCGCCGGGCCGGGTGGTGGATGCGGCGAACGTGGTGGATGATCTGCATCAGTTGATTGTCGCGGCGCCGCTGAAAACGCCGCTGGTGCTGGTCGGGCATTCGATCGGCGGGCTTTATGCCACGCTGTTTGCGGCGGAGCATAAGGACGAGGTGGCTGGCATGGTGCTGGTGGACCCGTCCTTCGCTCACCAGTTCGAGAGTTTTGCGGCGAAGGACGGAAAGTCGGACACGAGCAAGCTGTATGGCACGTTCCGCGCCATGGCGGACGAAATGCGCGTGTGTCAGGCGCTGGTGCATGCCGCGCCGCCGGGCCAGCCGCCGGGCGGCAAGGAAGCGGATTGCCTGCCATCTGCCGTTATGCCGGAGCATCCGGACGCGGTGCTGCTGGCGGCGCTGACCCAGCAATGGACACGGCCAGCCCTGTTCGACGCGAAAGTGTCCGAGGCGCAGAGCTTTATCCCAACGACCGAAGGGGAAGGCCACCCGCCGGTGGATGATGACGAGCTTGATGCCGCCAGCGGCAATCTTGGAGACATGCCGCTTGTGGTGCTGACCGCAGGTCAGACGATGGGCAGTTTTCCGGGGCTGAGCGACGCACAGCGGGCGCAGTTCGCGGCGGCATGGACCGCAGGGCACGATGCGCTGGCGCACCGGTCCAGTCGCGGCAAGAATGTGCCGGTGGCGGACTCGGGGCATTATATTCAGATCGATCGACCGGCCGTCGTTCTGGATGCGATCCGCCATGTGGTGGATGATGTGCGTGCCGCGGCGCCGGCGCATTGAGGCGCGGTTGAATGCTGGCACTCCGGCCGAATTGCGAATGTTGCGACCGCGACTTGCCGCCCGAAACGCCGGACGCGCGGATATGCAGCTTTGAATGCACGTTTTGCGCGGCGTGCGCGCAAACCGTGCTGCGGGGTGTCTGCCCCAATTGCGGCGGTGGGTTGGTGGTCCGGCCGATCCGTCCGGCGGACGCCCTGCGGCGTCACCCCGCATCGATCGATCGTGTCATAAAACAAAATGGCTGCCTGGCCACGTAAGCCAAGTGGCAAAAGTTTTTTGCTTCTTTTTTTCAAAAAAGATGTCTTTTCTTCTCTTTTGGGTCCCCATGACTCTCGCCACAGAAATCGCCCGCCGCCGCACCTTCGCCATCATCAGCCATCCGGATGCCGGCAAAACCACGCTGACGGAACGGTTGCTGCGCGCGGGCGGCGCCATCCAGATGGCGGGCCAGGTGCGCGCCAAGGGCGAACGCAGGCGCACCAGGTCGGACTGGATGGGCATCGAACGTGACCGCGGCATTTCCGTGGTGACGAGTGTGATGACGTTCGAATATGGCGGGTGCGTGTTCAACCTGCTCGACACGCCGGGCCATGAGGATTTTTCCGAGGATACGTATCGCACGCTGACCGCGGTCGATTCCGCGGTGATGGTGATCGATGCGGCCAAGGGCATCGAGGACCGGACGCGCAAATTATTCGAAATCTGCCGTATGCGGGATATTCCGATCGTGACGTTCATCAACAAGATGGACCGCGAGGCGCGGGACGTGTTCGAATTGCTGGACGAAATTGCGTCCACGCTGGCGCTGGACGTGTCGCCAGCGACCTGGCCGGTGGGCCGCGCCGCGGATTTCGTCGGCACGTACGACATCACGGCGCGCGATTATCATCTGACGCAGGAAGTGGCACAGTCGGACGCGCGCATGCAGGCGCTGGGCGAGGAGATGGATCTGGTGCGCGGGGCACTGCCCGAATTCGACCGCGGGAGTTTTCTGGAAGGGCATCTGACACCGGTTTATTTCGGTAGCGCCATTCGCGAAATCGGCGTGGCGGATCTGCTGAATGCGCTGGTGCGGTTCGGGCCGCCGCCGCGCGCACAAAAAGCGGACAAGCGCGTCGTGGAAGCCGACGAGGCCAAATTGACCGCGCTGGTGTTCAAGATCCAGGCGAACATGGACCCGAACCATCGCGACCGGATCGCGTTCGCGCGCGTGTGCTCGGGGCGGCTGGAGCGCGGCATGCGGCTGCGCCAGGTGCGGACCGGCAAACTCATTCCGCTGCACGCGCCGCAATTCTTCTTCGCGCGCGACCGGCAGTTGGCGGAGGAGGCGTTCGCCGGCGACGTCGTTGGCATCCCGAACCACGGCACGCTGCGCATCGGCGATACGCTGACTGAGGACGAGGACGTGCAGTTCCTCGGCGTGCCGGCGTTCGCGCCGGAAATTCTACGCCGGGTGCGGCTGGATGACGCGATGAAGGCGAAGAAGCTGCGCCAGGCGCTGAACGAACTGGCAGAGGAAGGGGTGGTGCAATTGTTCCGGCCGCAGGATGGCTCACCGCCGATCGTGGGCGTGGTGGGCACGTTGCAGCTCGATGTGCTGGTGGCGCGGATGGCCGGCGAATATGGCGTGGCGATCGGGTTCGAGCCGACGCCCTATAACCTCGCGCGCTGGATTTCAGGCGACAAGGGTGCGGTGGAGAAATTCGCCGCGGTGCAGCGCACCGCGATGGCCGATGATGTCGATGGCGATCCGGTGTTTTTGGCGACATCGGCGTTCATGCTGCGGCGGACGGCGGAGCAGAATGCGGGGCTGATTTTTCGGGATATTAAGGATCATCGCGCGGAGCGCGTGGCGGCGTGAAGAAAGGAAGAATCTTATTTTTTGAAAAAAAGAAGCAAAAAACTTTTGCTCATTGCTGCCACTATTTTGTTTAAATAAGATAACAATATGCTGCCTGTAACAGTTAAAAGTTTTTTGGTTCTTTTTTTCAAAAAAGAACACTTTCTTTTTCTTCTATGATCGAAATCCAGGCAGCCCTGCATTTCGGCAAGGACGGCAACGGCCACACCACGCTGCGCCACGGCTGGGGTGACCCGGAGGACGGGTTCGTCTGGGCGCTGGGGCCGGAAAGCACGCTGGAAGTGACGTTGCCGCGCGTGCCGGGCCGCGTCTTCATGGAACTCGGCGTGGAGCCGTTCGTGCGCGCGCCGGATGTCCCCGTCCAACGGCTCGATATCGTCGCGAACGGCGTGACCCTGGCACGGCGCAGATTGGCTTGCCCTGCGACGCTGCTGGTGGAGATACCGCCCAACCTGGTGCGCCAGCGGGAGATCCTGTTCCGGTTGCGGCACCCGGATGCCGCGTCGCCCGCCAAACTCGGCGGCAGCACGGACCGGCGGGAATTGTCGCTGCAGCTTCACACGCTCACATTGTTGCGCACCGGGCCGCGCGACGAACCGCCGCAACCTGCGGGGCCTGGCGTGATTGCCGCCGAATACCGGTTCGGCGGCAACGAAACCACGTCCGATATGCTGCTGGAAGGATGGGCGCCACCGGAAATCGATTATGTGTGGGCGATGGGGCAGCGCAGCACGTTACGACTACCGATCGCGCAGCCGGAGGCGGCGCATATGTTGCTGCTGGATGTAAAGCCCTTCACGGTGGCGCAGCTGGTTCCGCGGCAGCGCGTGGCGATCGGCGTCGATGATCATTTGCTGGAATTCGTGTCGCTACAGCAGCGGACCTGCCTCGCCTATGCGCTTCCGGCGCCGCAGCCGGGTCGGCAGGATATTACGATCAGTTTTGATCATTTCGATGCCGGGACCCCACGTCCGCCGGGGGCGTGCCTCGACGATCGGCCGTTATCTTTCATGTTGTGCGGCGTGCGGGTGATCCGGCGTGCCGATCCCCCCGGTGCTGCGTCGGCGCCGCTGCTGCCGGCGCTGGCAGGGCAGATCGATAACGGGTCATTACAGCAATCGGTGCAGCAGGCGACCGGACATAATGCCGCTTATATCGCGTCCGGCTTTGAAAACCTGGGCAATGCCTGCGAGTTTGGTCTGCTGCAGCGCAAGCTGGGACAGGATCCGACCGGATTGTTACGGTTTTCCGGCATCATGACGCCCTATCTGGTCGAAGGGATCCTGAACGGCTTCCGCTTCCTGGGCCGGCCGGATCGGATGACGGTGGACATACGCGATGAGTTCGGCTCCGCGTATTGGGTGCTCAACCAGGCATACGCGCTGGGTTTTCAAACCTCGATATCGTCGCATGGCATGGACCGTGCCCGCATGCTCCGGCACATGGCGACCGCCATGCCGTTCCTGGCCCGTAAATTCTTCGAGGACGCGGTGCAGGCGGAAAAAATATTCGTACTCCAGCGGCGCGACCCGGTGGCACGGGCGGAGGCGGACGCGGTGCTGGCCGCACTTTCCATCTGGGGCGACGTGACGTTGCTCTGGGTGCTGCATGATGACGCGCTCGCCGGCCAAACGGAACGCCTCGGTCCCCGACTGCTGCGCGGTTTCGTCACCGAGGATTTTACCCCAGGCGGCGCCGTGGATGATGCGTGGCTGAGCATGCTGGCGAACGCGTGGCGGTTGGCGAAGCTGTAAGCAAGGTGGGGAGCGCGGCCCCCCAGCCCTTCCTTTCTTCCTCCCGCGCCTACGCGGCAGCTTCGCCGCGGCCGCGGCGTTCGGACATGAACTGGTCGAATTCGGACTTGTCCTTGGCGGCGCGCAGGCGGTCCAGATATTCCTGGAATTCCTTCTGCTCCTCCTCCAGCCGGCGCAGCGTTTCGCGGCGATATTCGTCGAACGCCACGTTGCCGCTGCTGCCGCGGCTGAAGCCGCGGTCGTTGCGACCGCCAAAACTCCAGTTGCCGCGGTTCTGCCAGCGGCCCCGCGACTCGTATTTCCAGGCGCGCATGCGGCCGCTGCAGGACAGGAAAATCAGCGCCGCGACGCCGAGCGGCCAGAACGTCCAGAACGCCAGGACCGTCAGCGCGATCCAGGCGACCTTGCCATACTCGTCAATTCGTTCAGCCATCGGCATGCGTTCAGCGATCGCCATTGGTGCCTCCGTGTAAATGTAAAACACATTTACATAATGGGCAGCGCTCAGGGGTGCGTCAAGAGGTTTGCACGCCGAGCGACTGACAATAGATCAACAGGCCGGCTTCCAGCAGTTCTTCCGGCGCCATCGGCAGCTTGCGGCGGGCGCCGGCAGCACCGCCGACGAACAGCGACGCGACGCCGTGCGACATTGACCAGACATGCAGTGCCACCATCAGCACCGGCGGGCGTTTTGCCGCGGGCAGGGTCGCGACGAGTGCTTCGGCGGCGCCGCGCAATACGGCGAAAGCGCGGTCGCTGGCGGCGGTGAGGTCGGCATAGTCGTCCAGGGTGCAGCCTGGTTCGAACATGGCCGCGTAGGCGGCGGGCTCGCGCCGTGCGAAGGCTAGATAGGCGCGGCCGCAATTTTCCAGGCCGCGGACCGGAGTCGGGCGACCATTGTTCCATCCAGCGGCCAGGTCGCTGGCGAATTGCACGAAGCCTTGGCGCGCGACTTCCGCGAGCAAGGCGTTGCGGTCGCGGAAATGGCGGTAGGGTGCGGCGCCGGACACGCCGACCAGGCGCGCGACCTCCGCGAAGCTGAAACCGGCTGGGCCATGCTCGCGGATCAGGTTCAGGGCGGCTTGCACCATGGCCTCCCGCAGGTTGCCGTGATGGTAGCCGCGCTCGCGGCGATCGCCCTGACTTGTCATGTGAGGGCGCTTTACATCACCGCGCGCGTGATCGCCAGGACCACCGGTGGGTCCGACATGTCAATCCTGTGCAAAGACAGAAGTGTTCTTTTTTTTAAAAAAGAACCAAAAAACTTTTGTCTGTTTGGTTCCGCGCCAGGCGAGTCCCAACGAGGACTGGGGTCGACACAGCGCAGGCGCAAAAGTTTTTTGGTTCTTTTTTTCAAAAAAGAACACTTCTTCTTCCGCTTCGCAAGGCTGACCAACCGTGGTAGCCTATGCTTAGCAACGGCGCCGCAGAGTGCCGGCAGGAGGGAACTTGGCCGGCCTATCCACCATCAAGCGCGGCTTTTCGCTTTCGACCGACCCGGTCGTCGCGGTGCAGGAACTGCACGCATCGATCGGGCAGCCCGACATCGCGCTCGCCGTATTTTTCTGCTCCAGCGCCTACGACCTCGATGCGCTGGCGGCCGAACTGCGTTCCCGCTTTGCCGGCGTCGCCCTGATCGGCTGCACCACCGCCGGCGAAATCACCCCGATGGGCTACCAGGAAGGCTCGATCACCGGTTTCTCCATCGGCGGCCCCGGCAGCCGCGCCGTCACCACGCGCATCGACTGCCTCGGCGACTGCGCCATCAGCGCCGGCTTCCTCGCCGCCGAAGAATTGATGTCGCGGCTGGCCCAAGGCGGCCCGCCGGTGAGTGACACGAACACGTTCGGCCTGATGCTGATCGACGGCATGTCGGCGCGTGAGGAAGTGGTCGTCAGCACCATCCATTGGGGTATGGGCACCATTCCGTTGCTCGGCGGCTCCGCCGGCGACGACATGCATCTCTCCAATACGTTCGTGTATCATGACGGCGCGTTCCGCACCAACGCGGCGCTGCTGGCGCTGGTGCAGATCGACGTGCCGTTCCGCACGTTCAACACCAAGCACTTCCGCGGCACCGAGGAAAAACTGGTCGTCACCAAGGCCGACCCAGAACGCCGTCTGGTGTTGCAGCTCAACGCGGCACCAGCGGCGGCCGAATATGCCCGCATCATCGGCTGCAAGGTGGCGGACCTGTCCACCGAAATGTTCGGCGAGCGCACGCTGATGGTCAAGATCGGCGGTGAATTCTACGTCCGCTCGATCCAGAAGGCCGGCCCCGACGGCAGCCTGACATTCTATTCCGCTATCGAACAGGGCGTGGTGCTGACGCTGGCCAGCCCCGGCGACCTGGTCGCCGATCTGCGCGACATGTTCGCCGCCTTGCAAAACGATATCGGTCCGCCGCAACTCGTCATCGGCTTCGACTGCGTGCTGCGCGGCCTGGAGATGGAACGCCGTCAGATGCGGCACGCCGCCGGCCGCATCATGTCCGACAATAACGTCGTCGGCTTCGCCACGTACGGCGAGCAATATCACGCCCTGCACCTGAACCACACTTTTACCGGTGTCGCGATCGGTCATAATTCGGCGCAATGACCGACCCGGCCGAGGTCGCGGCGCTACGCGAGGATAATCGCCGCCTGCGCGAAATCAATAAGGTCCTGATCAGCCGTGTCGAGCGCGAAATGGACCCGGCGGCGAGCAGCGCCTTCTCGCTGTTTTACAATACCGTTACGGTTGACAGCAACGTTACCCACCGCACCACCACCTTGACCAACCTCGCCCGTCGCCTGATGCAGGAGATCGGCGAGCGCAAGGAGGCCGAAAAGGCTCTGCTGGAAGCCAAAGCGGCGGCCGAAGCGGCCAACGAAAGCAAAACGAATTTTCTCGCCGCCATCAGCCATGATCTGCGCCAGCCGCTGCATGCCGCACGGCTGTTTCTGGCCGAGAGTGCCGAGACCACGGCACAGGACCGGGTGCGCGCATTGCGCCACCAGATCGAATTCGCGCTGGATGCGATGGACGACATGCTGGAATCGCTGCTCGACATGGCGCGGCTCGATGCCGGTTCCTGGCGCACCGATCCCGAAATTTTCGCGCTTGATCCGCTGCTGGCGCGCCTCGAAGCCGAATTCCAGCCGGAAGCTGCCGCCGCCGGCCTGCGCCTGCGCCGTGTCGGGACCGTCGCGGCGCTGCATACCGACCGGCGGCTGCTGGAGCGCATGCTGCGCAACCTGATCGCCAATGCGCTGCGCTACACCAGCCGCGGCGGCATCGTGATCGGCGCCCGCCGCCGCGGCGACCTGGTCAGGATAGATGTGGTGGACACCGGCATCGGCATTCCGCGCGAGCAATGGCAGATCATTTTCCAGGAATTTCACCAGCTCGCCGCGCCGGCGCGGCAACATGGCAACGGGTTGGGCCTTGGCCTTGCCATCGTCGACCGCGCCGCGCGCCTGATCGGCGCCAGCGTGGACGTGTTTTCCGAACCTGGCCACGGCAGCCGCTTTTCCATCACCCTGCCGTGCGCCGACCGGGCCGACGCGGCCCGCGCGCTGCCACCCCCTGCGGCGCCGGACAGCACCGCGCCGGAACGCCGCATCGTGCTGCTGGTCGAAGATGATGCCGCCATCCGCGCCGTCATGGGCCGCCTGCTGCGCAGTTGGCAATGCGATGTGCTGGAGGCCTGCTCGACCGAAAGCGCATTGCACAGAACGCAACATTTCAGCCGCGCCCCGGACGTCATCATTGCCGACTACCAGCTCTCCGGCACCGATTGCGGCACCGCCGCGTTGCGCGCCGTGCGCACTCATTGCGGCCGCGACATCCCCGCCCTGGTCGTCTCCGGCGACCGATCCCCCGCCTTGCGCGACATTGTGCGCGACAGCGGTGCCATGTTCCTGCTCAAACCCGTCCCCCCCTCAAAACTACGTGCAACGCTGAATTACCTGCTGAGCCGCTAGTACCGCGTACCCGGAACAAAAGCCGTAGGTCGCAAGAGCGAAGCGAGATCCGCAGCATCCGGACCAAAATAGGCCC
>Ga0116228_10000073_pt1 | contig 58758 bp, 33 predicted proteins | sample S1TSphfallax_2_FD_89694 | JGI IMG/M metagenome (GOLD analysis project Ga0116228, IMG submission 89694) | Host-associated microbial communities from peat moss isolated from Minnesota, USA - S1T2_Fc - Sphagnum fallax MG | ecosystem: Host-associated > Plants > Peat moss > Unclassified | place...
AATGAGTTCTAACCAACTTGTGGTTGGTTTTGGATGCAGGACCGAGTAAATAAGTAGTTTGTCCCTCTTCCTAATCTATCCCGGAGCCTCAGCACGCCCCTCTACCCCTTTTAGTGCTGAGTGCTGGGAGCGGACCCTCAAGTCCCCAAACTTTCGCATTTTTGAAGCTAGACCACCTTGGGCCTAGTTTGGGACTTGGGGTTGCGTCAAGTACACCAAAGTTTGTGGAGGAGGTAGCTGTAGAAATAATGAAAGTAGATAAGGCAGTTGAATTTTTTTAGACCATGGTAATTATGAGTCTGAATATGGGGAATTCGACTTTAGAGGTGAACACTTTAAAGAACAAATTAACTACATGGAGAAGGAGAAGGCAATGTTACAAGAGGAATTGGATAAGAAGAGAGATTTCCAGAAAGGATATAAACATTATGTGAAAATTTAGAGGAAGAACATGACAGAGGTTGAATAGAAAAATAAAATGTTCATTAAGAAACTACAATATGAGAATGAAGAGCTCAAGGGTAGCATAACATGGCTGAAATCATAGGATGAAAAACTACAAAATTTAAGGTAGAAGGCTAAAATCTAGGAAACCACATAGAGGAAATGGACAGAAGCATTGTTTCTTCATAAGAAACAACAATAGGCTTTGGATAGTTAGGTGCAAGCACTAATTAAAAAAAAGAAGGAGAAGGAAAATGTTCTGACATACTTGGAATTGATAAATTTGAATAATGTATCTTTATTGCAATATGAGGAGCTTAGAATAAAAACAACAAAGGCAGAAAGAGAGCAGTTAATGGAGGATGAGAAGGAGTATCAAAAAACTCTGCAGCACTTGCAAGCATAGTTGGAGAAGGCACACGAACAAAAGAAGAGCTTAAATCTAGTTGGTATCAAGAAAGGATTAAAGGATTATGAACAAATGTTGTAATAATATACTCAATGAGGATGAAGAACAAGATGAAAGACTTTGAAATAGAATTTGAGGAATGGTGGGAGGTTGTAAAATAATATTTTACAAAGGGGTTGGAAAAGAATCTAGCTCAACATAAAGTTGATGAAAGAATTTTGAGGTATAAGTTGGAATCTTATCAAAAGAATTTTCCACATTTCATTTGTGGTAGTCCAACAAGTACAAAGCTACCGAGTTAAGATGAAGAGACAAAAAGCAGGGCCCAATGGAACAACTTAGGAGGAAGAAGTAAAGATTGAAAAATCAAGTGACTTTAGAAATGGAGCAACTTAGGAGGAGGTACAACAAAAGATACCACATGACCTTAGATGAAGGGGTGAGGAAGAAAAAAAGAAATAAGGAATTTAGGAATAGGAAAAAGTGGAGGCTATTCTAACATTAGAAGAAAAGATATCCAAGATATAAGATCTAGAAACAAAACCACAAATTGAATTTGAATTAGCGGGGGAGGAGATCGAAACTGTAGAGCAAAACATATATATAGAACCAATGGTTTCTATATAGATTATATAATTGCAGTAGGGGAAACAAATGTTTGTACAGATATAAAATACTTTCATTTCATTTCAATCATTTAATAAATTTTTTTACAATGGAATCCAAAGTATAGAGGGGGTAATGTTAAGGGGGGTAGGATGAATATGTGATTTTGGATGAATAAGGCAATTAGGATAAGGAATGATTAGGGAACTTTGTTAGTTTGAATTTTGAATTTTTGATGGTTTGATCGTGGTGATGTGACTTGGGATAATTCAAAAGGTTAAAGTTTTGGGGAATAGGGGGAAGAAGGAAAGGAGGAGACAAGGAGTTTCTGGAAAAGAGTAAGAGGAGCTATAAGTACTTATAGTAAAAAAAAAAGACTTTGTTGGAGATAACACAAATTTTAAGTGTTGTTCTAGATTTTTTAAACAAAACATGTGATTATGCTATAATTTGGATTCATGTTTTCAATAATACAAATAATCACACACTTCTATGGTGAATTCTATGTTCATCTTTTGTGTGAATTTTTTGTAGTATCAGATTAGGAGGAAATGAATTATAATCTTGTTTCTGGAGTTTGTTAAAAATGTAATTTGAAGTGCAAATTTTGGTTATATGCAATAATAATGAATTTGATGTTGGAATGAATGGTAGTGTAAAGTTTGTTGAGACTTAAGATAGGAATAATGAACATATGCATGTGAAATGCAAATATGTTGTTACAATAGTGTGAAATATTACGTAGGAATTTAAATTTCATTTATACTAGACCCATTAAAACCACCACTTGTTCATTGAAATAATGACACCAATCCTAAAATCATCACCATGTCACCACCACAATGTCATTATATAATCATAGCAATTATGAAACCGCCATGTCACATTGCTTTTATTAACACAACCTTGTTAAAATCATCACAACAATCATTATATGTTTGATCTAATCACTAAGGATTGTTAACAAATCATAATCTTTCTAAGATAAACACAAGGGCACTAAAAGCACCACAATCTTGCTAATATCATAATAACATTTTTGAAATCAATGTAACCTTACTAAGATTGTGGGAATAATGTGAAATCACCACAATCAATAGTTGTGATGACAACATGTTGAAATCACCACAATGTTGTTAGATTAGGTGCTTCCATGTTAAAGGCACCAGTTTCCAAATGCTAATACATATTGTCAAGTTCCTAACCTCATTGTAATGTAATCACAAACAAGGATTTTGTGGAAGCATATGGGCCCACTTACTTCAGTAATGAAACAATAATTCCAAGTGTTGGTAAGATTTAACAAATACAAAGCTTGAAATTTTACATTAAATCCTTAGTATGTAATTATTTGAAAAGAACATTCAAACAACATCAAAACTAAAATTATAATATTAAAATTTTTTTTTGACAACATTAAAGCAAAATTTGATAACATTAGAGCTAAATTTTATAAAAATCAAAGAAAATTTTGAAAACATTAAAATGTTTTGACATTAGAAATGATAAACTTTGACATGATACATAGTTACTATTTCCATATGATAATTATGAAAAACAATTCACCATGGTATTTACCAATGAGTATATTAGGGACCCGAGTAAATATCAATTTCAATTCTTTTATGTAGATTTAAGTCATTGTGCCCAAAAAAGAAGTTGCATGTACTATGTTAGTATGCACTTATAAATTGGATGTCCTTCATTTGTGTTCTATATTTAATAAAAACATTTATAAAATTTCATGATGTCCATGCATTGTTTTAATGTAAAGGTTGTATACATATAATATATACCTACAATATAATTGTGTAATATGAAAAAAACATAGCGGTGAAATACATCATTAGTTGATTACTGTTGTAAGGAAGGCTCTTAATTTTTATAACCCAATTTTGAGGTTCTTTGCATTTGCATTGATTTGGTTGATTGGTTTTATTAGTACCCAATGAATTAGTTTTTAAACTTCAAAAGTTGATTATTAAAAAACTAAAAATTTAATAACAAAGTCATTACAATTTACATAAACTCCTAAATAATGTTTTTTTTGTTGCTTTTTCAATTTTAATTGAGTGGGTTACACATTGGTCTTTATTTGAGTTGTAAGTGTCACATGGACATATTGTGTGTTGTATTACCCAACTATATGTTAGAGAAATGATCATATTTGAACTCCTTTAAAAGATTTGTAAGTGTAAAAACACGATCTTTAGATAATGGAACATTGATTATCATAGATGCCAACACCATGCAGTTCATTCATATGGATGCTCATCTATGAATTGTAATTAACTTATACCTAATTATTAATTTAATTTTAATTCATTCTTAGTTAGTTTTTAATTAATTTCCAATTAACTTTTAATTCACTTGTAATTATTTAAGGGTTCATTTTTAATTATTTTCTAATTAATTATCAATTAAGTTTAAGTTAAATCTTAGTTCACTTCTAGTTAGCTTTTAATTAATTCATAGTTAAATATCAATTCATGTCTAATTTAGTAATTAATTCATAGTTTATTATTAATTATCACATGGATGGACATGGGCCACACATGAGTGCACATGGGTCATACATAGATGAACATGGACCACATGTAGGAATTTTTTAAAAAAAATTCCTTGAGCTAGGTGCCCAATGGGTATAAATAGAGGTAGAATCCCATGTTATTTTCATTTTGTTCAACGCCAATTTTGGGTATGTATCTTTATCATGACCTTGTTTTGTTATTGTTATGTTTTTGTAATAAAATCCTTTTGCATTCACATTGTACACACATCATTTTTTTGCTTTTGATTTTCTTATTCCATGACATGGATCTAAAATTAAGTCTGCATTCATTCATATAATTTGGAAATCTTATTGTTCAATTCTTTTCATGCCCATGACATCGTAGTTCTGAATTTATATCATAAATCATAACACTTTAATTATAAAATTTCATTGATAATTTCTTCATAAAAAATGTTTAAGGGTCCCATCATCCCTTTTAAAATTTTTTGATGGGTCAACATTATGGTGGAACAACATGTAAACAAAACATCAAAATAAATTAAAAAATTTAGAATGTAATCATTGAATTCATAAATCAAGACTTAGGATTTGATATGCATGAGGAGAAAAAATATGAATATTGGAAGTCTTGAAGTTGCCATGATCTAAAATCAAGGTTTAAGCTTTTGGGTAGATTAATTCCATTTTGTTCCAAACAATGTGCATAAAAAGGTATAACTTATTGAAAAATAATAATTATGTAGTTTATTTTAATGTAATTGAGGTGTTTATAATTAATTAAGAAATTATACTTAATATATACCTATAATATTCTAAAATAAACCAAAAATATGCCATTATTTCAACATAAATTAAAATACACCTTTTTATTTCAAGTGATTCTTAAAACATACAAAAAGTGACATCCCCAAATTCAAGCTTCCACACCATACTAAGTTTTAATGCCTTTTTAGTTTTGGGGACAATTATAGTGGATTCAATTAATTACATGGCTAAATCATGTCCAAAATGGGCTAGGAAATGGTAAATTAAATAGGTTATGTGGCTAAGTCATGTCCAAAATGGGTTAGGAAAATGGTAAATTCAATAGGTTATGTGGCTAAATCATGTCCAAAATGGGTTAGAACATGGTGAATTTAGTAGGTTAAATGGTTAAATTGTGCCCAAAATGGCGACAAATCATGGTGAATTCACTACATAAAAGTGATCAAGTTGGGGAACAATGACAACAAAAAATGGTGAATTCATTTTAGTAAATGGTTAAATAATATCTATGGGGATTGAATGTTAAATTGGTGAAATCACCATGTAAGGGTGGACAAGTTTCACTTGTTTATAGCCATTGGTCCTTAATCACTAGGAGGGGGGCTAAATAGACTATGACAAACTTGGATCAATTTCCTTATGAAGCCAATGAAATACAAGGTGAATTGGGTTGTCCCCCAACCCCCTTATTAATGTTTGCACAACTTTGTAATAAGTTGAATGGCAACTTATTGACATTGTTGTTTTATGGATGCCACGACCTTTACATATATGTCTTGTAACAAAACCATATGCCCCTTTTTTATTTGCAAATGTGGACCAAAATAATGTTACCCAACAAACTCAAAAGCCAAATGATATAATTATGTATTCAAATCCACAATATAATGAAAACTAATACATTCATAAAAATAATTAATTAAGGCATGGAAGTTAGTAAACACATCACTTTCAATAGTGAATGGATGTCACAATACATGTGATATACATCCCTTTCACAAATTTTGATTGTTATTATAAAATCACATATAAACACATCATGCAATTGTGCAAATTTGATCAAGAATATATTATCTTTAAGAATGACATGTAATAACATTCAACCCCAACAAATGTTTCCACATCAATAAACAAAAACAAGTTATATTTGGTAAAGGCTATTATGGATGCATTCAATGCCATATTCATGAGGAGACTGCGGTACTCAAACAACACAAACTTGACATGATTGATCATATACATTAACCCATAGTTTTGATGTGAAATATTTTGTTTCCTTTAATTTTTATGATCTTCACCAATTTCGTTAACTCCAAATCCCTTGGGGCTATGGCTAAAATAAACATAAATACAAGTCGCAAAATACCTTCGAATGTTAAATAAATAACTTGGTAGGTGTAAGAAGGTTTGTATTGCAAGGTTTGTTTGATGAACCATATAATGGACACTATTAACAAATGGAACATGTTGACATTGATTTTGAATTACAATTCTAGATCTAAGGCCTTGGAAGGTGTTGACCACATCACCAAAATATACCAACCTTGAAATTTTTTTTTCTTCCTTCAAGCCCCCCTTTGTCATCAAAAAATTCATGACTACCATAGTCAAAACATCAATTTGAAATCCATATATCACATGTTGCACATTCAACAACAAGGATATTTAACACCATTTTTGCATAATGTAAGCATGCACATTTGCCCAACTTGTGTAATCCATGGATGTGACTTCATCACATGTAAGGGATACAAACTTGATATTATGGATGACAACTTCAATGGCCTATTTCACCTTGTTTTTTATGTGAGAAATCAAAATTTGAATCACTAGCCTTGTTAAACCAATTTTTTGGGGGATAGATCAAAGTTTCAAGAATTCAAACAAAGGTTGGAAATCTTCATAATATATTGTTGATTTACCTTTATTTATATGTAAGTAAAACAATTGCAAATTGAATAATTGTCCCTTTGCCATTAAAACCTTTTCCTTCTTTTCAATTCTAATACATACATGACATTTGATAAAAGTTTCATTCTAACCTCATTCAAAATGGGTTACGCCCATGTTATTTACAACATAGATTTATTGAAACTTGTGTTTTATGTCAATACTAATATTTCTTCCATTTTTTGAACTATGGACAAGTTTGTTTCCAACAACAAGGTTTTTAGGGATGCTAGGATTTGTGTTAGAATCTTACTTGGTGGAAACACTCTACAATTTAAAAGCTTACATTTGGTTTCTTTTAGCATGCAAGTTACATATTGAAGTACATTTCAACAAATAGATTCATTGTGTGTAAGATTATCTTTTGGGACTTAATCACCAAAAGGAAATATAAACTTTAAATTATTCAAAACTTGTAAGCATGGGGGCATTGTTAAAATCACAAACATTTATGAGTTTCAATTCTTGAATCCTTAATCATAAGTAATGGATTGAATTTTGTATGTTCAACAAAAAACCATTTCAAAATTGACTTATATACAACAAACTTATGCACCTCAGAATGTTGCATTGCAAATTATTTGTTTCACACAAGCACATAAAAAGTTACAGAAACAAGACATCATATCTATTACAATGCAATCACATTAATAGAAGTCACTCAAGTTGTAACCAATGATATGTTTTGTATGTTTTTGGGTCAATATATATACTAATGTTGTAAGTTTTTAATATGTTTACATGACAATGGCTGTATTGTATTTCAAACCATGTGGAATAATTTGGAATAAAACTAATTCAAGTATTGAATATTTAATTTAAAAAAAAAATGTAGTTAGCACTTTCAACGTTTTTCATTTTTTAAAGGACTTGAAATGCTTTCAAAATAACATAATAATGGACAATAGTTATTCACACCATTACCTAATAGTATAGTTTTACTTTTTATTTCTTATTAATATTGTTGGCCATTGTAATCATGGATTTTTCATCCATTATCTTTTGTAACCAATTGCAATATATCACATGACCCATTGCTTTCTATGTAGTCACTCAAGGAAATGACCTTGATTCCTATTATTTTGTATACATTCATAAACGTCATAAGCTAGTAGGTGTTCAAATTTTGCAAATCACACAATGTACACATGAAACAAAAAAGGTTGATTGAACAATGAAAAATGCACACAATTAGTTTATTAAAAAAGGGTGAGAGGTTTTGAGTTACAACATGAACATGACAAAAACCAAGTTGCAAATCAAAGTTCCAATATTGATCAACTACCATAATGAATCACTTGACATTACAAACATAAACAAACATGAATAGGATGAACAATGATGATTATGCTCATAACTTATAAGTTGCAAAAGACATAAAACAATAATGCATAGTGCACATTGCACACGTGTCAAACACATATAAAGACCATGAAATGAATAAGGGTTTAGAAACTTCCTAAAACTTTCAAACTTGAAAGTTAAAGCACTAGCCCTTTGCGTGCCTGGCAAGTAACGACACAAATTTGAAAGCAATGACTTTCAAATCCATGAACAAAATTCAACAAAACAATTAAAAATGAACATTAGTTGTTGCAAAGTGAGTGATACACATGTAATAATTTGTAAGTTAAATGTTTAACAAACTCCAAAGTTCATGATATAAGTGTTTAGTGACTTCTAACAAAGTGCTTCAATATGGGAAATTTTGAGCAAGTGCACAAATGCACAATGCACACATCAACTAGCGAAGATGGGTATTAGGAAAGGGTTAGGATTGCAAAATTGATGGCAAAGATGGTGAGGCTACATTCTAACGACCCTTATCAATAGTGGGTGTGTCATTTGTGATATGCTGATTTTCCCTTGGTGGTGGGGGAGGTGACATGTTTATGCTTGTTGTTTTCATCATGGCGACACCAAAAGAATGATATTTTTGCAATGGGAAGGTTAGATTAACAAAATGCCCTTATGTGATTCTCCACCTCAATATTTAGCTCAAAATTTTGTGAATTTTCTCTCCAAAAAAACTTCCCCCATACCAAATCCAAGTATGGATGCAAAGGAGAGATCGTGGGTACTAGGTAATCCTTTATTGCAAGTGCTTTTTATGTTTATTTCTAGCTAGCCTAGTGAATGATGACCAATGATGATGAAATTGAATCATGAAAAAATATATTATATTATATAGTATATCATTCGATAAATATATCATATCATATTTGTTCAGAATGTGGAAGACTGCATTGCAAAGCAAAAACAGAGCTGTAAGTCTTTCCACAATGAGGTCCGTTTGATGGGGCTGAAGCTGTCCTGCATTAGAATAGAACCAGAAAAAGTGCTGAAAAAAGTGTGCTAATAATTCCATTTGCCTACTAACAGTGTGCAAGATGGATCAGGTACAGGGTGCATAAAAATTCAAGTGTAACTTCAAGTATTTTCATCATGAGTTTCTATTGTGAGATCTAGTTTAGATAATGCAAGATATGAATGTACTAGTCAAGATGAATGCAAAGTCTGAAAATGTGCAACAAAGAATGCAAAAGCAAAATGCCACCAGCTGACTTGGATTTGGCAGAGTAAAAAGCCTTTTTATTGCTTTAAAATTTTTTCTCTCCTCTTTACCAAAATCAGTATACCCTAGTACCTAGACTCGTTAGTCACTACTTGATTAATTAATTAATTAGTTAATGATTTAAATTTTTTTTGAAAAATATCTATCTGCCATGCTGCAAATCTGAAAGGAAACTCTCAATTAAGCACACTAGCTTCATTAGTTAATATAGTGTCTAATTATGAAAAATAATTATTTTTTACTGCCAAAAGTAAATAACCCAAAAAATACTAATTATGAGGCACCTTGCTGCTGAATGAGTCTAGGTACTACTACAGTAAATGCAATATCATATGACAGCTGAAAATTTGGAATCCCCTTAAGTGCCTCCTCTTATTCATAATCTGCAAAAACAGAAGTGAGAAGTAAGTAAAACGTGGTTTTAGAATTTGGTGGTATATGCTTGACCTATCTTCTTAACCCTAAATTCTTGTTAACCCTAAAATTTGGTAGTATATGCTTGACCTATCTTCTTAAACCCTAAAAGTTGGTAGTATATGCTTGACCTATGTTCTTAACCCTAAATTCTTGTTAACCCTAACATTTGGGAGTATATGCTTGACCAAACTTCTGAACCCAAAATACGGAAGTCCTTTGAAACTTCCAAAAGCATCCGACACACAATTTTTTTTTTGTGGGTTTGGGAAGAGTGTGTTTGAAGACTCCAGTTTCGAAGTAAGTGGGCTGACTCCTATCTTAACCTTTCCTGCCAAGCTCTCTTGAAGAAGTAAAGAGAGATTGTGACATTGCTTTTAGTCCTAATAAGCAGAGCTGAGCTGATCATCAGAGGCTTCTGCACTCATAGCCAATTTTGTTTCGGATTATGTCAACCCAGCACTGACTATTGCCTCATCCATCGGAAACCCACTATGACTCAGTTGTGGATGGATGAATGAATGAATGAATCACAACAACAAGGTACCCAAGAAAAGGTTATTGTCAAAAGGAACAACATCCTCTCCTCTCGTATAATCATACTTGTAGAGCCAAATGTTAGGGTGTTTTAAGGAGTTGTTTTCATGAACACTTGGATTCCTTGATGGGGGTGTTCTTGTACTTAGAAGCTTTGCCCGCCATTCCTGGAAGCTGTCGCTCATTCCCTTGTTTGACCCCAAGACTCCTTATCAAACTCCTCCAAGGTGGGCTTGACTATTTTTTTTCCCCCCCAAAAACTTTTGTTCCAAGAATACACTTTCCCTTTCCACAAAGTAATGGACCTAAAGTGATATCCACAAGCACAAACTCCACACCTAGTTCCTAGTAAGCTCTACATTGGGTGTTCTTTAGTTGGTGGTCTAATCTCTTCTAAACAACTCTAGTAAGTGCAAGAAAGAAAAGATCATTGTTACTTTTGGAATCATGGCTTAAGAGAGAGAGAAAGAGGAGAGAGAAAAATTGAGACCCTTCACCCTAAGGTTCTCAGGGTCAACTGCTATTTCAGATGCAAGTCAACAACACACAAAAAAATTGTAGTTCTTACTAATTAGTAGTAAATTTGGAGTGTTGGTTTTGCTCGGCAATAAGCCATTGGTCAGAGGGTGGGGTGGGGTGAAGTGAAGGGATTATAAAATGTGAGTGCAATTCACTAGTCCATAGATCATTGAATTCATTATTTTTCAATTAGTCTTCATTTACTAAGATCGGTGAATTCAGTTAAAATCTAATGAAATCACTTGACATACAAAGACACCATTTGTTGTTGTAGTGGGAGTTGTGCCCTTCCACTCACTTGGTCAAGTCCTTCGACTCACCCAATTGCCATTATCTAATATGACTTTCTTCCTCATTCTCAGCAATGTCCAAATTTCTTGCTGGATTCCTGACGGTATCATCATAGACCCTTCAAACGCTTAATCAATCAGAGAAAATGTGTGTGTGTGTGTGTGTGTGTGTGTGTTCAGATCAGACTCCCCAGGGTGTGGTGTCCAGATTACCAGAGACTCCAGAACTCCAGACATCTTGTCCCCTTGTAACACAAGGGATGACGACACCCAACTGGAACTGGAAAGCTCTACTAATAATGTTGCAACTTTTTGTCACCTAATAGAGTAGTACACCTCGGATGCAAGTAAGTAAGTAACTAACCAACCATTATTCTTCCAAGTTCCTATTTGTTTTTCTCAGTGGCTTTTTAATAAAACTTGACTCACTCATTCTATAACTAACTCTTTTGCAACCAACTCTTGTGTAAACTATGGGGAATTTGTGGAACCTACTACACAATATATGGTACCCGAGTTTCAACCCCCCCCCTTGAATGCTAATATACTTTCTTTTTCAAGTTTTTTTTAGAATGAATCTCACCCAGGTTATGACCAAACTCAAGGTTCTGGTGCTGTCTTTTCATTACTTTAAGAATATCTCTAATATATATTAGTGTTGGGTAGTTCTTTGACTGGTTGGGCATATACTTGACCCTTACGGAACCATAGATTCTTTCTTTGGAAAAGAGAGAATCACCCAACACTTATATATATATATATACACACACACACACACACACATTTATGTATATATATGTGATTTTGAGATCATGCTAGGCTAAGTGTCACATTATGGCTGTTTTAATGGTTCATCGGAGGCACGTTTGCACCTAGACATCCATACAAAAATATATGGTGCTTAATTCTTTAACATCCCACACGCTTACCTCTTTACACAAGGCAACTCAGCAAATATATATTTTCTCTTGCTTTTTGTCAGCATCATACTTTTGAGGGAGATGGAAAAAAAAAGAAAAATCTTTTAGAGAAAAAACATTGCATGGGAGTAGTAGACTAGAATAAACAAGAGCAAATTGGAGGGACCAAAACAAAGCATATATGTATATACTGTTAGTTAAGTAGGGTAAAGGGTACATGGGTTTGTTAGAATGTAGGTACTTAACCACAGCAACTGATCTAACCTAATTACGGTGTGTAAGTAAGTATGGGAAACACAATGGAAAATTGTTTCTTGTCCACCCACTATTCATCCATCCATCCATCCATCCATCCTGGTAATGGTGTTGGATGTTGGGGTCACTTTGGCCTCAAAAACTAGAAACAAATGCAAAACAACCCAACCCATGAGCAAAGAAGGACAAGATACAAAACCGCCCCGGAAGCTGTAAAGAAGTCTAAATTGCTTCTTTGGCCGACCTTTTCACCTTTCCAGATAAGGGTGGGTACCGTAAAGTGTATAAGCCTTAATATGTGACAAATGGCTACACCCCCCCCTCCCTCCTCCCACCCCCCCTCTTTTGGTCTACCTACTTAGGGTGGTCCCATTTCCACATCCCCAGTATGGGGAAAGGAATTAAGTACCAGGCTTTTTAGACAGAAAGGAATACCTCCAGGCTACCCCTCCTCCTCCTCCCCACCCCCCTACCCCCCCTTTGCAGGCTTTTTAGGCAAGAGTTTGTGTCAAGTCTTTGCTTTGACCAATCTTCACATTCTATGCACTTTTGCTTTGTATGCAAATAGGTAGTGGTAGTGGTAGTAGTAGTAGTAGTAGTAGTGTACATTCATCCTTGTCTTGGTCCTTCCCATAAGTTAGTTAAAAATTTTCCATGCTCCCAAGCTACCCTATACAAGTTGTCCATTTGGGGATGGGCGGCGTTCCGCAAATATATTTTTTAATTCATTTTTCCCTATTCAAATACCAATGTATGTAATGAGGCTCATCACCTTAAAAAAACAAAAGAATTCCCACCTCACCTAATGAATATGGCATTGTATTGTATTGTAATAAAATGCAATACAACCCAATATGAACAATACAATACATGACATATTGTATGGCATGGAATGGAATGTATTGTAATCAATGTATGAACAATACACTACAATAAAATACAACCCAAGACAATACATTCCATAATAGTTGTATCAATACCTTGTAGTCCTTTTTGTTCAGCAAAGATTTGAGTAATTAATTCACAGAGTCAAGTTATTAACAGGGACATATTGGGTACTCAAAGCTTGACAAGAATTTGACCTGGACAACAAGGAGATGAATCATGAGAGAATGGAAGAAGGAGGAGTTTGAACATTGCAATATATAGTACCAATAAGTTGTGAAGATAAACATTTTGAGCAAATTGAGACAAAATGAAAGGGTAAAAGAAGAGCAAGAACAAGAAGTTAGGAATTTCTAAAATAGGGAAAAATGAACAAAAAAAATAGCAAAACCCCCCAAACAATAGTAATGTAAGTGTCAGTGTAAATTTAATTAAAGTCAAATAGCTAGATTTAATGTAAAACTTGAAATAAAAATGTCAAATCCATCAATTTAATGTACAAACTTGAAATTAAAAATAAAAATCATTGATTGATTTCATGTAAAAACTTGAAATAAAAAAGTCGAAAACATCAATTTTAATGTAAAACTTGAAATGAAAAGAGAAATACATCAATTTAATGTGAACTTAAATTCATGAAAGTTTAGTGATGGGAACAAAAATGGGAGCTTCGTTCGTTCGTTCATTCATGCGTGGGTGCGAAGATATAAGACACCTAGATTTGGTTCCGAACCGGAAACGAGGCTGCTGCAGCCTTTTGCCGGACCTAGCGCCAGGTCCGGTAAATAGCGGCTGGCATTTACCGGCACGTGGACGGGCAGCGGGTTAGTTCCGGTTGACCGCAGCTGACTGACAGACAGACAGGCAGACAGAAGAGACTGACTGAGCGACTGACTGACTGAGCCCGCCCCGGCCAAGGCCGCGTGCACTGCCCGCCATCGCGCGCTAAGCTACCCAAAAAAAAAAGGCCGGGCCACGCATCGTGGCAAACTTTGGTGCTGGTTGCGGGCCCGGGCAGGCTGGCGGGCGGCCCAAAGGCGGGAGTCTCCAGTTCTCCGTGGTACCGAAGGTTTTCGTTGCAAGCGCTGCGGGGGTTTTGCAGTCAAGCCAAGCAGCAACAGGACACAGAGAGAGAGAGAGAGAGAGACGGAGAGAGAGAGAGAGAGAGAGAGAGAGAGAGCGCTCGCGAGAGAGAACGATACCTACCTGCGGCGAGCGAGAGACACCAGAGTGCGAGTGCTGTTCTATTGTCCAGTCGTCATGTAGGTGGGGTGGAGCGAGCCGGGGGGGGTTTGGGAAAGGACCCAGGGGGAGTAGTAGAGGAGAGGGTGGGGCAGGGTTCGGAAACTAGTGTCTCCGCACTGCCGACTACCTGCTGTCGTTTCTTTGGTTTTTGTTCTGGAGGTTTGTGGTGGGAGAAACTTTGACGTGGGAAACTAGACTGGTGTGTGTTTTTGTTGTTGTGTGTGTGTGTGTGTGTGTGTGTGGGTTTTTGAGGCCCGAAGTCTGAGTTTTGGAACTTCGTTTTGGGAGCAGCTGTATGGACCGTTGTGGGTTTTGAACTACTAGTGGTAGTAGAGAGTGAAGGTGATGGAGTGAGCAGGCTGGGGAAAAGAGGAGATAGAGATTGAGTTTGTGGGTGGTTCTGTCAGGGAGTTCTGGTTTTGGGTTTTTCTAGTCGGTGAGTTTTGGTTTCGGTTTTTAGCTGACAGATCATAGAGAAAAGCTGGGTGGGTCTTTGTGTGTTGTGTGTGTGGTGCTGCTTGGATATTGTTGGATTCCTGTTTGGAGCTCGGAGAAGAAACGGAAGCCTGGTGGGTGAAGCTGGTGGGTAAACAGCGGATATTTGAGGACTGCGGTTTTTGAGGTTGACGAGCAAGGCGGACCATCTCTTTTGTTGATCAGACCCGCCTTCATTGCCACTGCCATCACGTCCATTTCCCTCTGCAGCTTCTTGTGTTAAAGCGCTGGATTGGTTTATAGAGGCAATGGAGATCTGGTCAAGTCACTAATGTAAAACATCATGAGGACATGAGAGTAGGCGAACCCATGCAGGATGGAAAGAGGAATGATGTTTTTCTTGTGACGATCAACAACGCTCGTATTTTCTTCTGTGTGCTATGATCAGCTGAGCAGCACCCATCTGTGACAACTCTACTACACTGGCTTGGACCGAATTGAAATGCTCTCGATTGCTTGCAGCTGGTCCAGGAGCTGCAACGACCATACTGGACAGCATGCAGAGAGGTAGTGAGAGGGGGAGAGAGAGATGGACAGAGACAGAGGCAGTCCTGAAGCAGCATGGGATGATGGCCTGCACGGATCAGTTCTTCTTCCAGACGGGGTCCTGGGAAGTTGCAAGTAGAGAAAACAAGTAGAAACTTCTGTCACAAAGTGCCAAGTCCGAGTATGAAGGTTTTCTGGTGCCGGAAGGGAATTCCTTGTTTCTCAGGGGAGGTATTTTTTCAAGCTCAAATGCAAAGAGACAAACCCATATTTTTCTCCAGAAGCAGTAGTTACAGTGGTGGTGTGTGCCCGGATACAGTCAAGATGCACAAGGTTAGGTCACCAAGAGGAGGACAGCCAGGAATAACTGGTCTGGCCATGGGTTAGCAGCAAACAATTCTACAGAACTGAATGTGGAAGAATCATTATTACCAGGATCTCAAGTAAGGATATGTTTGGCTCGACAACAGATGACAAAGCACTCAAACATTTACTGCACTATTGTCTTCTTGAGTGTTTTGATGCTTTCTAGTTTAGGTCTAGGATTGGATTGCAATGGAGCTTCAGATCTGTTCCAGTGAGCTAGACTTTGTCTGAAACTGAAAGAGAAGAAGGGGACTGTCACTGTGCTTGTAAGGGTAATTTCTGTTTATTGCAAGAAGTGGGTGAATTTTCAAAGCTGTGTAGACTACATAGAAACCTTGCTGAGCTGTCAAGGAGTTGCAGTTCTACATGCATCAATCACGGGAGCTTTTCTTGGAGAAATAGATATATAGACACCCCCAAAAAACTCACCCACGAAGGATATAGTGCATGGGCGCAATGGTAGCAGCCATTACATCCCCAGCTCGTGTGAGGCTGATGGACTTGGTTGCTGCCGATGGACTTCCCTCTGATGCTTACAAGCATGCTGTCATAACACTTGCACAGTCTCTGAGGAATTCAAATGCTGCCATCATTCAGTTGCCCCCGGGAGATGATGTCCTGCTGCGTTGTGTAGTAGACTCGGTGCGGATGTTCTTCCATCAGAAACCAATGGTAGGGCCAGAGTCTATACACGCAGAAGACCCTCAAGATTGGAATCGGACAGTAGGTTACTATGCAGAAAGTCAGCATGCTAGAGAGGTGTATGACTACCGCCCAGGGCGAACTCCTTCTGAAGGGCCTGGGACCCATGTCTCAAACTTGCCACCGGCAGGATTGTCTGAGCTTTTTGCTGTGCTGGGGAAGGCAACTCGCATCATCCTGGATGCCATTGCCTGCTCACTGGAGCTTCGAAGTTTCTCTTTTACAGATCTGTTAGATAATGTGCCACTAAAAACTGGAGAGACGTCAACTTCAGTGCTGTCAACTTGTTGCCACAATAGGTAAGAAAAGCAGAAGTGTTTGTCCTTGGAAGACTGCAAGCTGTTTATTTGTTGATGCTGCACTGAGTTGCATGGTTGAAGTTCAATATAAGGTCCTACATATTTGTCGGGATGTCTGGTTTCATCTCTGTAGTGAGAGTTATCAAAATAAGTTCTGAGTTTTCAATCAAGATTGAAGAAATGAATGGGAATAGTTTGAGTTTAATAGGCTGTCAGTGAGCATTAAGGGTGACAGTTTCAAGGCCTTGATTAAGAGAGATGATATGCAGCAAGGTCATGATCATGCCTGCACTAGTTAGATCTTCAAATCTGTATTGAAATATGACTACCTCATGTTTTGGCAGACCAGGGGCACAGCACACAGTTGTACCTCTTGAAGGTGAGCAAGGCAGTGTGCCTCTCTTTGAGGAGGATGCAGACAAGGGACTATTAACCCTACACAAATCAGACAAGCCTGGCCTCCAAATTCGAGATCTTCAAGGACACTGGATCATCGTTGATGCTGAGCTGGGTCCGCAAGACATGGTATTGTACTCAGGACTGTCCCTCTATCAAGCAACTGGAGGCTATCTTCCTCCCGCAGTTCATCGGATGGACAACAATGCCAGACAAGGGCAAGGCTCTAGCCCATATGGTCGTTGCTCTATAGAGTTCAAGCTTATGCCACGAGCCTCAGCCATTTTACATTGCTCTGCCATGACAGCTGCAGGACATCCTGTAGCGAGTCCCTTCCAACAACCTGTTGCTGTCCATGATTTCATGCAGAGGTCCCATCCGATGGACCAGCTTGCAAGCCGGCCAGGTGTTCCTATGCTCACATTTCCAACACCATCTGATGGTGGGTCCCTCCTGTTCTCAACTTGCTTTCAGGAAGAGAGAGAAGACAGAGGCTTGGGAGGTTGGAAGAAGGATTGATGATGTTGAACCTGAGGTCAACTGAAACTGAACTTGTATAACTGTCATGTGCTCTGCAACACTGCATAGAGGATGAGGACATGGGGCGCTAGTAATTATTCTTGGTGATCTCACTTTGGCTGGGGATTTCCTCTGAACTTTTTTCAACATCTGATGTCATTTTGTTGTCTTTGACGGTTAGCTCTACCTGTATTGCTATGTAGCATCTCTTGTAAGATGCATGCCCTTGACTGAACATTGTTCATTAGTTTTTGTTCCTGCTGTAGGAGCAATCAAGTCTGCAATGAAGCGGCGAAAACAAGTCTCCCGAGGAAAACCACTGGCTCCATCAAAGCGGTTGAGGCTTGAAGCCCAACGAGTTCTCAAGGAGCGGGTCCAGGAGATTGCAGATAGCAAAGGCCTCAAAGTACGGTACTGCAATTTGAAGGAATGTGAAGAGCACCACCTCAATGCAACTGACAGCCCATGTGCAGTAATGAGGGCAGAGATGGGTTGGCCCCAAGGTGTTCCTTTTGTTCACCCCCATGATCTGCCCAACAAAGCCAAACAGGCATTTCTAGAAGCATACGAGCCTGGCTGGACAGCTGCACAGGATGGAGAGCTCGGGTCAGTGGAGGCAGGTCAAGCACAACAAGCACAGCATGCTTGTAAGACCCTGAACTCTTCCATAGTTGAAAATGAGTTGGGCTGGGAGGATTTCAAGGCTGTTCAGTAATATTGGCCAAAACCTGTGTCATGTTAGCATGTAGGCTGAGAAATGATGTCAGGGGAAGGGGTGAATTCATGCACTTTCTCACTTTCTTACTGATTAGCTATCATGACAAGAGTTGAGCAACTGAACAAGCTATATATGGGTGAAAACTTTGTCCTTGGGCACACAATAGGGACCTGGGACATTGGGACTGAGGAAAAGAGGTTTTTGTCAGGATGAGGATTGAATGGGTAACTTTTGCTGATAGTGGATAGTTCAGAGTATCCATTGGTAAGTGTGGATTGGGTTTGGCGTATGAGTCATCTTTAAAGGACTTGGATTTTGAAAAAACCTAGAGGTTTGAACATTCACATTCTTGATGAACAGTGTAGAGTATGCTGGAAATCACAGGGAATTATCAATTCTCAGAATTATCTTTCAGAACCAGTTCAACTGGGACTTGTCAGTCATATATTCTGTGGATTCCAAAGCATTTGCAGCTGGAGAGAGTTCATTCTAAGACAGTTTAAAGTATTCTGCTAAAGGAAATCTGTAATATCTTTTCTGCTCTTAATAGGAACTGGGGAGCTTTCTTCATTTTGGAACATCAACCTTTCAGTTACTTCTATATTTTATATGAACTTCATTTTTCTCATTCTGTCCTATCTTTGGTTTCCTTCCCTCCTTTTACTTATCTTGTGTTTGTTGTGCCCATCCTTTTTCTTCTGGAAAACTCTATGACCTCCCATGTAAAAGTCTTCCTGGTTTTCCGTTCAGGTTACTTGAACAATTGAGGATTTGTGTGCTGCTTGCTACCACCATTTCAGGCCTGACTACTAGTGCAAGTATATCCTTGACCCTGGACTGCACTTATTCAGAACTGGAATTGGGTTTCAACAAATCATCCAGCATGAGAAATTGTCCCTTAACTTGAATGGTGCTATTGGTGGTCTGTGAACAGTGAATGTAAATGCCCTGGGAACAAATCCAACTCAGCTATATCCAGTTTGCATTTCTGGCATGCAAACAAAACATTCTAGCATTTGTACTTCAGGTCTTCATTGCCTTCAAAGATAATTGCAGACCTGATGATGACTGTGGATGTGGGCTGTTGAAAATGTGTATATTGATTTCTGAATTCTCTGATAATTAGGAATTGGCAGGTTGTTTTATTTCCTGCTTTTGAGAGTTTTGTGGGACTTTGATGCCTGAATAGGCAATCATGATGGTTCTGAAGGTGGTAGTCCAAATAATGTGGGAAAACTCTTATGAAGTGGCAGGAGCGCCGCCTGTGGAGGACCAGAGATTCACAGTGAAGACAGTATATGACTATTTGCGAGCCAAAGGCAAGCCAGTACCAACTGGGAAACCTCAGGTGGTTGGCCATAAGGTGGATCTTTGTAACTTGGCAAAGTTAGCTTTTGAAGCTGGTGGTCGAGCCCAGGTAATTCACTAGTTATATGGGTGTACACATCTTGCTGGCAGTCAAAATGGGTGGGAATATGTTTGTCACTGTACAGTTTCCTTGCATGGTGATGCAAATCTTCAATTACCAGTTTTGCCATATTTTCCTTCAATCAGAAAAAGATGTGGGGTTGGATGGAGATGGAGAAAGATATGGACCAGACATTGATGCTAGTAGTGAATGTTTTTTGGCAGTTTGATGCTGCTTCTGGGTTTCAACGATTCATTGCAGAACACTTTCAACTGGAAACAGCACCAGAGAAGGACAAGGAGCGAGCCTTGGAACGGCTCAAGAAATTGTATGATCAAGTGTTGTACGATTATGTTGAAGACCTGGTTGCCAGTGATCAACTTAATTGAAGTACAGGGCGTCCGAAGACCTTGGTTGCAGAGGGTTAAAAGGATGAACTAAATGAGAAGGCTGTTGTAGCATTTTGTACTAGGTAGCAGGAGAGAAGTTCAATAGGTGAGAACTGCTGACATGTGCCTTGGTCATTACCTTGGCAACCTTTGGCTACACATTTAGAAGCGGAATTGTTGTGAGATTTCACATTGGGATTGACCATAAGTGCTTACTCTTTTGACTGATTTTCAGAGTAACACAGATGTTTAGAAGCTTGTGCGGTGCCAAATCATGCTCAACAAACATCATGCCAAGGTGCAAGTGTACCCACTTTCTGGCCGAGTTGGCTATCATGGGATTGTTTTGTGTACAGATCTGCACTGCTAAGTCATAGAGGAATTCTGACTCTTCAGTATGGGAGTCATCAATTGTTTTCTTATTCAGGTTGGTATTTTGCCCCTGCTTGACAGAAACACTCTATTGTCAACCAAGACTAGTGTGCAGGTTTGAGACCCAATCTGAATGTTGAAGGACAGGCTTGTGGAAGTGGCACAAAACTAAAAAATTGTTGCAAGGCCTTTGCCTCTGAGGCCATACTTTTAGGAACAAAGGAAAGCCCATTTTTTAAGCAACATTGACCAGCCAATTTCTGATATCTTGGTGGGAATTAGAACTTACACCTGAAACATGTTCTCCTCATTACATGCACAAAATTGTGAACCTACAGAAAGCCTTCAAAATAGCAAATCCACCCATACCTTGTATGCAAGCTTCTACTAGTGTCTACCACATCCAAAATAGTAAGCAATTTCCCCATCCTCGTGAAAGCTTGAACAATGTAGAGAGGATAGGTTGAATTTTTATCCAATAGAGTTATCCGGAAAGCCACCCTCTGTTTTACCCCCTATCTCCACTGCTTTCGGCCTCTATCCCCTCTTTCAGTGTTATCTGCAAAGAAAGGAAATTTTATTAAATCTGGGTATGAAATTCTGAAACTCAGCATTTAATGCACAAGGTTCAAGATTAAGTATAGTAGTAATCGAACACAACTGGGTTTTGAATATCTCTCACACCCTAGGTCTAAAAATTATGAGTCAATGTTCAATAACTTCACCATAGCCCAAAATGTTATGATACCAACTTGGTGTGCCAATACTCATCAAGGGCTTTCCAACATTACCAAGAGCACAAAAGTGGGTGCCGTGATTTTAGAGATCTCAATGTGACAAACAAAACAAACAAACTAGCTTCCTCTGTAGATAGATGTCTTATTTCATTTTCTTTTTGGACCTAATATATGTTGTTATGTAGGTTTTAGGCCCACAATGATTGCTAATTCTTGATGAATGAACATTACTACATTTGAAAAGAATAGCACAACATTTTCCTCAGCAACATGGCTTTCAAATGTTTCTCTGCCAAATGATTTTTCAACAAAAGTTAAAAGTGACAATGTATTACTAAATTAATAACAATATGGTCAAGTCACCTCATCACTTTCCAATAAGTTATGATTACAAAATTTTAGCAAAAGTTACAATAAATAAATGACACCTATTTGTTGAACTTGTTGAACTAAAATCCTCTCTTACAATGTCTTTTCTAGATGTTGTTTACAATTTTCAAGGGTGCATTTAAATATGACATATTTAACACTAATAATTCTAGAACTCCACCAAACTAAAATCCAATTCTTAACCAATATTTTTGTAAAGTTGTCTTAGAAATGCTTTGTGCTTTTCAAGTGCTTCCTAACGTGTATGCGCAATTTTTCTCTCAAAATCTAACATTAGACTAATTCACTCTTATTAATTAAAATCGTTCAAAATTTCCACAAATTTTATGAAAAGCCTGAACAAACGTTACAATTTTTTTGTGATAATATTTGACAGAAATTTACAATGAACTTGTAGAATGAAGTGCATGCTTTGCAACATATATTAGATTCATGGTTTTGAAAATGTTTTTACCATGTTAACAACTTTGCTTTCACCACTAAATTAGTACTTCTTGAATGGACCATAGATGTGAGTTCTTTAGAAATTTTTTGTGCATGGGTCAAAGCTTTGTTTCACAATTTGCTTGTATTTAATAAAAATTTGCAACAAATTCCCAACCAATGGACTAGATTCCATTTGAACCCCCTCCAAAAACTCATTTAATTTTTTGAAAGAATGGTCCAATATTGATGTTGTTCAATGTTCAATATCAAAATTTGGAAAAAGTGATCTAGTCAGACCAATGCCAAAGCTTCACACACATATATACATAGAATCGGTAATCCTACCACATTGATCACATCAACATAATCATATATGTCAAGTCAAAGTGATGATTTGATTTGACTATAGTTGTGTAGGCCACCAATGTCCACTTTGAAGTTACATAGTCATATATGTCAATGTCATTGCATGTTATAAACATATATATTCCAAATTTCACATATTATATGATTAATATGTAATTTCATAGTGAAACTAATTTTGCTTGTTAAACCACATAATATTGTAGTTTAAATTTATACATATTTTACACTAGTGAACCTTCACGCCATTTGCCCATGTATATTAAATCTCTTTTAAGGTCACCTTCATCCAACCCAATAATATTCAAATGGAAATGGGCTTAAATTTGATATCCTTATGAAATTACCATAACTGAGTCATAAGCAAGGAGGAAAAATTTCATCTATATATGTCTTTTATCATACCATAAGAGGTGCTACAACCTATTAAATGATTAAAAGAGATTCTTACTGAAAGTTCCTTTTCAAGGCTCTTAAAGATATGACCTTCCAAAAAACCCAATTGTGAATTTTTTTGGAAGAGATGATGAATTTGAAAGGTTTTTTTGGCAATACCAAAAGAGAAGCACCACATGGGCTGGGAATATTATAATATGGTCACATCTGAACAAAACAAATGAACACAACACACTAACACTAAGTCTTTAAATATATAGACTTTTAATTTAATTTTTTTTGTTTCATGTGTTTGGTTTCAAAATATAGAGATGATAGATTAATTTCAGATGTTGATTTCAAGATTTTAACATAATTTTAAAAATAAAGAATGGAATTCTGTAGTTTCATAATGAGTTAAATTATCTTTTATTTTTATTTTTGATTTAATAGTTGATTAAATTTGATCGATTTGACACATCTTCAAGTTAAAAAATCTATTTGTTATGTGTGTAAGTGCATTTGAAGTTTTCAGTGATTTTTTTTCATTGTTTAAAGTTATATTTGGGTGAAAACATGTTAAATTAAACCAAAAAATAATCCCACCTAAAATATATATTTTAAATACAACCATTTGCGACATAAACATAAAAAAGTAAATTCAAAACATTTTGAAGTGTTATTATGAAAACATCCATGCCTTTTATGGTTAATTAAATACAAAATTTGAAGATGTTTAGAGTAATAAAAGTAGGTATTAAGTAATCCCAAAATTGAATGGTGAATATTGTGTTCTTTCTTGCTTTTACATTATAAGTTTGATGTATTTGGATTATAATATGAACAAATTGGAAGTCTACAAGTACATTTGATATCACCATATCCTTGAAAGTAGGAAAAATCTAATATTTGATCTACTTGCAACTGAATTTGTAGGTTGTGAGCTTTACGAACTTTGTTTGTGTTTCAATGAATTTTATTTAAACCTATTTTAAACATGTGATTCTTAAATATAGTTGTAAAAAAGTCAATGAGAATTTCATAACTAAACAATATTTTTAAATCTAATATATTGACATCTACTTAATGACTCTTTTATTTATGTTGCAAGGAACAAAAACAGTCCCATTTACTACGTTTGGGCCCATTTTCAATATTTTATTTGATTTCTTTTGAGTGAAAGCACACTACAGTGACCCCCTTTGGGACACTTTTGGGTTTAATATTATAATACATACAGTATAACCATTCCAAAAGCATGGTACATTTAATTTTGGGTATCAATGTTGGTTTTTGGGCCTTACAATAATTATTTTTACATTTGTAATATTATGTAGTATTATTTTTAAAATAATAATAAATTTCATTATCTATATTGAAAGATCCATGAATATATATATAATATATGGTATAATAGGGCCATAGTCTCGTTTTGACTGCATTAACTTTAAGGCTTCATTAGTCATTAAAATAATCAATTTTAATGAAATAAAAAAAGGCCCATCTAGTTATGTTTGTCATCTTTTATGTGGATGTGATTTCCTATCAAAATTTCAATTTACCACACATTTATTGCATCTTTGCTCAGAAAACTTATTTTTTGAAATGCAAATTTACAAATTAGTCACATGGTATCCAAACATGGTTTATATTATGTGAAATGATATGGTTCAATATACCTTTAACTTTCATAAAGACTAAAAATCATAAAATTTTTTTTTGAAATATATTTGTGTTTTTGAGTACATAGGTACATTACATTTGTTTTCACAAATATATTCCAATCTCCCACTTTATAAAATGAAATGAAATAGTTTTTTTTAAAAAATATCTTGCCTAGGTTATATTCCAACATAATATGCAAAAATATTGTGAAAATGTTTCAAAAGTTTGAGGTGAGATACATTCAAACATGCACATCCTTGGAAAGTAATACAATGTGACACCCCAAAAGGGCCATAGTGTGTTTTCACCCTTTTGGTCATAAATTTAGGTCAAATAAATTTTCAAATTATGTAATTTATGTAGTTCCAAGGACAATTAAAGGTTGTTGACCATGCACAACCAAATGCCACATTCACATGATTACATGATTAAAATTGGTACAATCACAAAATGTCCCCATCATGGATGATGTGTTTTGGTGTATTGTTTTATCTTCACACATACGCATTTTCCATTTGCGTCATCTTCATTATCTCCCTCCACTACTTGAACATCTCTGAACACAATCTTAGAACATGGATGTCACCATCTAATGTTGTTGGTTCAAACTTCTTAAATATCACATTATATAATACTTTCAATTGTGTTGTAAGATTATCCATTAAACCTTCATTAAATGATTAGTTCAAACACAAAATTATCATTTTATGGATTTGAGAAAAACAAAATGTTGATCACTAAATCCTATTACTTGATCATGTTTTTGTTGAGTCAACAACCAAATATGAACATTCATCTTGTGCTCACATTGTTTTGCAACTTCAAAATCTTGAACACCAACATCTCAAAACACATTGCATTCAACCATATGGATCTTATTTCCTAGATCTCGTTTAATTGTCCAACATAGTCCATTTCAAGCCCTTGCCAATTGAATTTACATGCAATTACAATGTCGTAACTTTTCCTTCTTTTGTCTAGTTCACATATAGGCCCCCATTTTTTAGTAACTTCTTATTTCAAAGTCACAATCCACTCCATACAAAAAAAATGCCAAATTGAATATGCCCTTTATATGATTTACATTATATTTTGAAATGGCCTTTTTAATTACTCATTGTCACTTGTGATAGACAATATTTGAAAGCTTTTCAACAACTATAACATGGGCAAGACCTTATTAGCCCCAATCAAACAAAAAAGAAATGATTAATAATTGAAAATGCACCTTAAAATGATGAAACCCTACAATAAAGGTTTCACAAACTTTCTATTCAGGGTTAAGGTTACTTGGTGTTAAGTTCATGCAAAACCAACATGCTTGAAGATAAAAACTTATTGACAATGTTGAAAATTTGTTTGTTGTTAACCTCTACATCTTCCTTTGCAAAATCATGCCAGTGGGCAACTTGGCCCTAATACATCATGTCTTTTGGCTTTTGAGGATTTCCACCATGTTGAGGTCTATGATAATCAATTGAAGCTGACATTAATCAAGCTACAATCTATTGATAATTAGGTAGATCGAAAGAAGAAAAATGTGATTTTAGATGGTGTTTAAAGAAACCATGCCAAATTATTTTTGGGCATTGGTTAAATGATGTCATACTCTCTCCTATTGGCAATCTCCAATGATAAAGATGATGTTCATTTTGTAAAGAAACATGTACATTGAACATTGGGTCAATTTAAACCACATGTTTTAAAATCCATAATTTGTTCATACTATGTCATGGTATTTATAACATGCATTTCTACCTATCTTTTCATGATTGTAAACTCAAAAAAAAAACCATTTGGCTATTCTAGATCATGTTGGAGAAGTAAATTTGTGGCAATGTTGAAATTCATGCAACGGACTTAAGGTGGTAGACTACAATAAAACCATGGTTTTTACACTAGGAATGGGTGATTACGTGAGAATTATACAATCAAAGTTACTAATTTAAAATGACTAAGTATGTTTCTATTAACATGAAAAGTGAATGTGTATATATGTTATGACTAACTTTAATTTTTAATAAAGTTGCAAATTATAAATAGTTGTGTACACATGGTGGATGTGGCACCTACATGTAGCCCAAAACTCTACTAGTGTGATTAATAACTTAGGTAGAAAGTGGGAGAACCTTTTATTCATACTCAGCAACCAAGGAAGAAAAGAATGGGTTCATTTAGTTATGAAATTATTGCACTTCTTGGTGCCACAAACCCCTAAAAAACTAATGATGTTTAACAATAGTTTTGGGAGGATTTGGTTTTTTATTTTTGCAAGGGTTTTATAGGCCCTCGTCCACTTGCAAAAACATTTGGCTTTAAGGTTAGTTTTATGCCAATGCCCTTGTGTTTAATTTTGGTCTTTTCTTGTGGAAGAATTGTTACCTCCTATGGTCAAGAAAATAATGATTTAGCATGTTTTGTTAAATTTTTCATTTGCAATAGTAGGATTGCTAGTTTTGATCTTTGGATGCCTTGTGGTGATGTGGATACATTTATTTTTGGTTATTAATTTTTTGAATGAAACTTGAATGCCCATACATATTATTGTGGGTTGTTTAAAGTGAATGACATAAGCGGAAAACCCATGGTTATACAATTTTGGTCTTTGTTGGAAAGGTTTGCTTTGTTGCATCAAGTAATTTCATTTGTAGAGGATATGGCATTAATTTGATAGCTATGACAACAACTTTGCATTCTATCATTGATTGTGAACCTTTGAAGATTTTAAAGTTATATTAGGATACACATTTGGGCATTTGATGTCTAATGCCTATTAGTATGTTACAAATAATGACAAAGATTTTGTTGGGTTGAAAAAGCTTAAGTTAATTTACAGAAAATTCATTACTTGGACCAAAAAGTCTGGGAAAAAAAGGCAAAAGTGGGAGCACTCATATTTTGAAAGTGGGATGCAACACTGAAAATTGAAAAGTTTAGTGAAGACTAGATTCACCAACAAAGTCATCATGTTTGAAAAAACTTTAGGTAAAAACATAGTCAAAGGAATCACCCAAGTGAATGGACATTCCTTAAAAACTCATTTTTGTATGTTTGAAAGATCATGAGGGAAGCATAATAGTTTGGATTATCATAAATTTTTTGAGAATATTTTCCATTAATTGCAAAGTTTATATGCTCAAAGCTTGACACAAAAAAAAAGGTTTTTCCATGTTCTTGACACTCAAACCTCAAGAATGGGCATTTAAAAAAAAATTCAAACTTTTTCTTATATACCAAATGTGCACTGTTCTTTCTAACATTGGTGATTAGAAGGGCAAAAGGATTTCAATTAATGATTTTTTTTTTCATAATTAATTTTAGCACATTTGGTTCAAATGTGCTTTTGACGTTGAAAATTATGGATTTTGAAATTGTTGTTCATATTTATGTGATAGGGGGCGCGAATGCATAATATATATTATATGAATTCAATTTGTAGTCAAAACATATTAATATCCAATATGTAAGGTTAAATTAGGTATTCAAAATATAAAATTCTAAGTTATAAACCAACACAAAAATGACATGTGTTATGTACAGTCCTTGGAAAAGAATTTGTACCTTGGCACCCCTGGCTTTTTTAACCGTGTTTTCACCCTTTTGGGTTTAAAAATGCCATAATGTTTTGTTACGATAAGCATAAATTGGTAGCTTTACAACAAAAAGTACTTAAAGTTGGCAAGTGTGAGCTATTGTTGTGGCATGATTTCACATTTCCTTTTGAAGCTTGTTGTATTGGTGTATGTGATAAATCAATTCAAGGGCCAATAGTTGTTTTCAAATGCCTTGAAAACATCTATGACACTTATTATGAACATGGAAATTGAGCCATTGCAACCTTCTAACATGACTTAAATCTTTGACCCTTTTGTGGCTAAGATCTTCCTTTTGCATAGAAATATGTGAATAGAGGTTATAAAGGCGATCAAATCTTTTTTGGAGTGTTTGAGGTCTTTTGATACATGACATGTTCACAACATGATGGTTATCATGTTGGATCAATGCTTCAAAGCTTTGCATATTGTGGAAACTTGGTGGGACGTGATACAATTTGGTTGGCATCTAAGTATGATGTCAAGGTTGTCATTCCTTTTTTGATAGTGTGCTTTGATTAGTTAAACTCAATTGCCAATGCATATTTCACAACAATAGTTGATGTTGTAAGATTAGATTTTGAGGAAAATATGTTTGGTGTGGGGGGACCTAAATTGAAGAATCTTCTTAAGCATTAGTCACTAAGAATTATCTCTTTAAGAGACTTTCTATTCCTTCATCTACAAGTATATATCCACTAGCTTGGTGGTGCATCCATGAAGGTTAGTTTTCAAATGTGACTTAACTTGCAAAACAAATTCTTGAAATCTTAAATTCACAAATAGAAATTGAATGGTTGTTTAGTCTTGTTGGGGTGTTGACAATCTTAAGGTAAGCGAAAAATTGGCTTGATGACCCATGTGCCAATTGCAAGCCAAATCTAGAGTTGAAGCAATACTTGAGAATGAAAGAGTTTTTGGAAAAGGAGAACTACAATTTAATTGAAGAACATAACTTTTTTGAAAAATTGCAAGTTGATGGTGATTGCTATTTTAAGGTTGGGGTGGGTTTGTATGGGGTGTGGTTAGAGCAAAGAACTTGTGTTGCAATTGGGTAGAGTTCTCCATGGAATTGGGATTCAATTCCCCCACAAGTTACTTTATTTTGAATTTTGTGATTTGTTTTGGGAGACTAGGTTGTACTCTTGTAAGTTCTTTTTTAGGTAAAAAAATTTGAAAAATTGATATGCATAACCTTTGTGGATATCTTCCATGTTTTGAAAACTGAACACTAGCATGTTCATTACTCGTGAAGGAGGTTATTTAAAATGAATGTGTAACTTGCTAGTATAGTAAATTGATTTTTTCTTGAAATACATATCCTTCCTTGTAAAAAATAAAATGCTTTCCAGTCTAAAAGTTGATAATTGTTCAACCCTGGTGGGTACCTGATTTGCTAGGTTAGAATTGTCAATTTTGGTTTCAGTTAGTAAAAATTGAACAAGAACCGAGTTTGATTTTTTGCTTCTAGTTTTGGAATTGAAACCTTTTAAGAACTAGACCTGGCGGCATTGGGGGTTTCCAATTTTATTTATGTGTACAACTAGAACTGGAATTGGAACTGAAATCAAGATTTTTGAAAAACTAAGTTTTTGATTTCAAAAAAAGACTAAAATTGAGAGCTAATTGGACATTAACCGCTAATTAACCACCAGTTCCAGTTCGCTAGATCTGGACTGGAAGTGAGTGTGACTTTTAAAACTGGAACTGGAACCAGAACCAGATATTTTTTTGTAAAACTTAGAACCAAATTCCGAGTACCATTTATGTGTGGAACTGGAACTTTTCTATTTTATTTTTCAGAGCTGGTTCACACTAGTGTTTGGTGTTTCTTTGGTTGGCACATGGGCAAATATTTTGAAAAATACAAATAAATTAATGATATAACTTTTGGGCCTTGCCCAAGAAGGTGGATTTAATTTTATGAGAGTTCCTTTTTGCATGAGTCCCCTTAAGAATTTGGTGCTAAAACAAATCCATATAAGCAACATCATTCGTGGGTCTTGGGACTTAGTGTAAACCCAAGGCCCAATTTAGAGGATTCAACCAACAAGAGTTTTACATTTTGAGTTGGCCGGTTCTTGAGCCCTAGTGGAATGTGGGGCTTTTAATCAAAAGGCCATCTCCAAGAAGAGAGGATGGAATGATGGGTGATAGTAGCTTGGTGAATTTTTTTAATTGGCAAATTTTTTCCAAATTTTGATGTGAAAAATATGATTTTGACATAGGTATAAAAATGATTTTCATGGAAAAATGGCTTAAATTCATAGGAATTTGAATTTTTCATTTCCAAATTGACAGATTTTTAGAATAACTTCTAGTAGTTAGCTGTAAATAATTATAAAAGGATTTCTTTTTCTTGAACTTCCATGTCTGGTATATAGCCAAATGTGGTGAACTTTGGGGTCCCCCACAACTAATTAATTCCAATGATGTAGGAACTGGTTTGTATGGGGGTGATTTGAAAAAAAATTCGTATGCCACTTTTACATGATTATTTTGATCGTATGGTCATCCTTGAACAATTCTAGAGATAACTCATAACTACTTCATCATTTCCCATCTTAACTATCTCATTTTTTTTATAACTACCTTATTTTTTTCCCCTACCCATCAATAAGAATATGAAAAAAAAGTCTTATTTCATTTTCAAGCTTAACTACCCCATTTTTTTTACTAAGAACTATCTCACTTTAAAAAAAAAAAAAAAACTACCTCCCTCTTTTACCTTACCCACCATGTATATAATATTTAATGAAATTTAAGTCAAATTTAAAATTAATATAAATAATAATGAGATATTGAAAACCAAATGGGAACATGATAAGAAAAAAAAGTTTGAATGTCACTGGTTATGTGCAGCGACATGGAGCCCAAGTATGATTCTTAATATGTATACTACCATAGACTACCATATCCTTCTTTCAATATATTACCATAAACTTCCATATCCTTCTTTCAATCTTCTACCATATACTACAATATCCTTCTTTCAATCTATTTTCCTAGTATGACACCTAATGAATGGGGGATAAATTTTTTAACCCCAGTTCAACAGAAAAGAAACATTGATCTTAAGGTCGACTTTAGACGAGGGTCCAAGGTCCAGGGACCAATGAATTCAAGCAATCTTATTGGTCGAAAGTTTTAAATTGGTCAAGAGGCCTTTAGATGAGGGTCCAAGACCAAAAAGTGGCAAATTGTGGCTAAACCTAATTGGCACCTGTTTTAGAGGGAAACTCAGTTAGTTTTGACCAAAAACCAGTGCTAAAAGGAGAGATCCTGATTTGGAGAATCAAGAATTAGGCTAGGGAACAAGGTAGAGTCCAACTCAAGGATTCAATTTGTTTCAAATCAGTCCAAATTGGTTCCTAGGAAATTGGACCCTCAGCCCTTGTCTAAAGTGGGCTTAACTCTCAACCTTCAAGTTGCTAGAGTAGACTGGTCTGTGACTGAACACTTAAGCACCCACGGCAGGGCGGATCCAAGGGGAGGGCTTCGTTATTTCTGGCGTCCGAACAAAACTTGAACCTCTCCTATTGGTGCATCTGGTGCGCTAAAAATCCATTTAAATGCATTTGGTGCATTAAAAATTGTCAAAAACGGATTACAATTGAGACAGTTACGGCCCCCCAAAATAGAGGGGGCCAAGAACTGAAAAAAAGCAAACCACCAAATGGCACAAAGTCAGTTCCTGAACACCTAAAACATTCTTTATATGTTGCTCTGGTGCTATTAGAGTTCAAAGATGATTTTGTAGAACTTCAGGTGCTATTCCTAATAGTACTTTAAATAGTTTAAAATGAATAAAAAATAAGAAAATTATGAGGTTTGAAAGTAGGAGCAGTCCAAAGAGAAGAAAAAAGAAAAAAAAACGCATTTTGTAAACTGAAAAAGCTTATTTTTCTTGTTATTTTTTCATTACTCCTTTTCCTTTGCACTTCAAATATGATTTCTGGAGCTTGAGGTAACACTCACATAATATTTTAAATCACTCAAAATGAAGCACATGTGATCAGATATAAATAAGTGTTCAGTCATAGACACATGATCGGTCACAAGCCTGTCTACCCTGGTTGCTTTCGAGGTCTGAGCAATTGGGCTCAAACCAAGCAAAACACATGCCATTCATGTGCATAAACTCGTGCATGTTTCAGGTTTATGTGTTGTACAAGTGATGGGGGCCATGCCATCCATGATGCATGTCTTCATGAACTCATGATCATATCATACCAGATGGCCTATGTCACTTCTTCTCAAATTATTATTACTAGTTGATTACTCAGATGTTGATTTCCTTATTTTGCTATTTTGTTATTTATTGCTTGTTGCCTCTCTTCTCAGCTTCTTTTTCTTTTTGGATTAACATGTTTGAAGTGTTAGTTGCTTGTTGATTTGCTTCATGATTTTATTTTCTTATATCTTTCCTGGTTGGTTTTAATCATTGGTTTTCTATTTCTTTTGAATTGATTATTTTAAGTTTTGGTGTTTCAAACTTTCTTTGATATTTTTATTAGCTTACTGAATTCCTTGTTGCTTTTTTATTAGATTATTGGATTTTATTGTATGTTGTTTGTTGATTTTTTGTTGTCTTGTTCATCTTGTTTATGAACTTGATTGCTTCAGCTTTTCGCCTTTCACTTATTTTGAAAACTTCTCAATTGAAGATCATCTTCTATAAGATAGCAAATAATGAAGTTGAAATCCTTGAAAGATTATGAGGAATTATATTGATTTGACTATATTTAATTTTAAAAGAAAATTGACTTGTTACTTGCATGATGAATTGTTTTGTTGTTTATTTGGCTCCAATAATAGTCTTCTCACAAATACTGCATGTTTTTTTTGAAGTTTGAAAAGTCTTAAGAAATTAAACTGCAACAAAACATGTTTAGAAATTTCAGAAAGTTCCAGAAAATAATTTTGCAGCCAACATATTCACCTCTAATACTCACTTGTATGAGTGCAACTGCCCCTTCAGTCTTGGGTTTTTTTGTTTGTAGATTAGCCGTCCATAAGGTGCTGGAATGTTTGTGTTTGCACCTCTTAGCCCATTGATTCCATCAAACTTAGAAGAGGAATAATCACGACTCAGTGATGAAAGAACTACATTTGCTATGATTGATGTCAAGTAGCTTTGAAGATGCAAACAAATGAAGTACATGAGATGAAGATCAACAGAGATGTCATGCATATCTTGACTTGAGTACATTAGAGAAGCGCACGATTTGCAAAAAAATTGAAAAAAGGTCACAACTTGCTATGCCCAAGTATGCCTGCAAGAGTAAAAACCCCATCAGGTGATTACATCATCATCATATCTTCTTATATTATGATTAGAAAATGGGTTACAACTTGCTATGCCCAAATATGCTTGCATGAGTGGAAACCCCATAAGGTACCATCATGTTGTCATATAGGTAACCTAATATAACATCGGAGGCATGCTAATTCTGCTCCAATCAGTCCTCTCATGACGGAAATAAAACTATTGTCATGATAATTGCAGTGACCACAACAAGAAACTGTGACAATTTGAAAAGAAGATTGAAAACTAGCCAATGAAAATTAAAAGATTGAAAGAATACAGGATACAACAAAAGGATCATTGTACACACAAAAGAAGGTAGACCTATGGTGTCTAGGAAAGAATTTTTCTGTGGCAAAGAAGAAGAATACTTGGAGGCAATGAACTTTGAAATTCTCCTGAAACTAGCATAAAATATAAGTAGGAGCAAAAGAGTAGCAATCGGGTATGAAATGAATGAAATAATCACAAGCAAGCATGAAAGGAGAGAACTACAGACGTTGAGCACAAATGAAAGGAGAGAACTACAGAAGTGGAGCACAAATGAAAGGAGAGAACTACAGAAGAGGAGCACAAATGAAAGGAGAGAACTACAGAAGTGGAGCACAAATGATGGGGTTGCCTTTAAAGAAGAGGTAATCGAGACTGAAACAAAGTGGTGAACCTGCAGTGAAGATGAAAGAAACTTAGAAAAGGAAAGGACCAAATGGTCTGACAGAACTGCAGTAAGAAACGAGATTAGCATGTCTCGAATCATCTGCAGATAAAAAACATTCCACAAAACAAACGTGAACAGCAAAAGCAGAAGAACCCTAGAAACCCTATTGTTCCAAAGTTTGAACAATGTTTCCTCACACACACGCTTGAATTTGAACCTATTATGGAAATAAACTGTTAGACCCTTGGACTTCAATTGATCAGCATCATATGACCCGATGCATTGCACATAGGATGGAAATTCTTTCCTCACAAGTATGCCCTTGCAGTATTCCAACATTTGGCAGATTTCACGAAAGGTTGGACGGGCTTCAGCCCTCGTAGCCCAACATCTTTGTATGAGCGCCGATAAGTACTCCGGGCAATAGCTCGTAGGTGGTAAAGCAGGCCGCTCCCCACTGCGAATGTGTTCGTAGAACGTTTCTCGCCGTACGCCGTCGAACGGTGTCTTCCCAGTCAAGACCTCGAAGAAAATGATTGCAAAACTGTAAACGTCTGCTGACTTTCTGTATTTCTGCCCGCTGCCTTTTTTAAAGACCTCCGGTGCTCTCCACAGAGTTGTACCCACGTCCGGTGTGGTAAACGTAGAGCTGTCCTTCAACTTTGAGACGCCAAAGTCTGCTAGTTTGGCACGCACAGACTTGGAAACCTGGGATTGACCATAATCCAGCACATTTATGAGAACATTTTTCGACTTGAGATCACGGTGCATCACCCCCCTCTCATGTAGGTAATCCATGCCCTGTGCGACTTGTAGCATTATGTCGATAGCTTCAAGCAGCTTCAGAGGAGGGGTTTCGGCATCCTTCATGATTTTCTGATCTAAGTAACTTCGTAGGTCCATGTCCATGAGCTCCGTAACAAGCACATATTGATTTTGATTGCTAGCGAGCCCAATGAACTGGAGCACATTCGGGTGTTGCAAATTCGCAAGTATGGTCACTTCTTGTGTCACTGTGTTGCTGTCACGGGTCTTGAAAACTTTTGCAGCCGCAGGCACCCCAAGGAATTTACATTTGAACACGTTTCCAAATGATCCGTTTCCAAGACGCTCCTTAAGCAGATGCACATCATTGTATGGAATCGAGTGGAGATGCTCACCATCGGAATTCGAGTTGGGAGTGAACATAGCCAATAGATGTTTTGCAATCTTACATGTTGGCGATTCTGTGGCAAGAAAACTACTTTTCTTCGAGTACATTTTTGCATTTTGTAATAGAATGTCAGTATCCTTTCTAGAAGCTTCCTCCACATCTGACCCCCAATTTTCCAAGCCTTCTACGGTTGGGAGATCAAATCTCTCATACCCTCTAGCCTCTGCTATTCGAACTTTGAAGGCCTTGACGCAATTCAGAAATTCTTTGAGGTGGAGAACAACCCGTATTTTGACAGATTTGGAATCCGATGAGTGGATCACGGACTTCCACCATTCCTGTTGGGTCCAGTCTCTCGCCAAAATCTGGCCGCAAAGCATAACGCGCTTCATTTCTGCTACAGCTTCGTGGCACATATGCAGATCGCTTTCGAGTTGCCGTTCATCCCGGGGCCGTAAATAGTTGTCGTCCAAGTCGGCAATCGAAAGTGAGTATATGTCTGTAAGGAGTTTGCACATGTATGTGTTAAACATGACACTTCCACATTCCGTCTCTAAATTCTTCGCTATTTTTTTGCAATCCTCGTACATTTCCAGACTCTGATTCCGACTAAGAACGGCACCCATACTGAAACAAACACAGACGAGGAATCCTGGTAACAAAATGCCACACACAAGGGTTCGATAGAGCAAAGTCGATCAACTTCCAATATAATTCCTGAACTTCAAACGCAATCCACTGTTCACGTGTTAAACTGAAACTGCCGCAAAAGCAAAATCTATCCTGTCCAAAAGATTTGGATTTTCATCACGTCGGGGTGCTTAACATATAAACCTACAACACCTCGGAAAGCAAACCTAAAAAATCCCAAACTGAGGACAAATACATCGAGCTTCTTGTTATGTGCTAAGTTATTGATCAGCCCTATCAGATTCAATCACTGCTGGGACAAAACAAGAACTCCTCCTCGTGATCTCCCTCGCAAGTGACTCATAAATAGATGAGTTCCACAGGACGCTGGGCTCCAAGAGATCAGCTCTCCACCACTGAAAGAAGCCTGGGCCATTTTCACAGGGTTTGACTTTTTTCTGTGGAAGTTATTGAAATAGAAAAGACGTGTGCTTCTTGGATCCTTATAAAAGCCACCGACGGTCAACCGGAACGTCATCTGCGACAAACCGGAGAAGCTGCTGCCACTCTGCTTGACTGCTACAATATTGCGGGCCAATCCATCGTCTTCTTCACACGTTTTCCCCCTTCCCATTCAACGCGCTTATGTCGTCTTCTCCGTCTCGCGTCAGGGTTTTTCTTTCAATTTGCTCAGGTACTGAGGTTATTTTTCTGGATTTGAGTCTCACCGACACCGTCGTTGCTGGTGGTGGTTGCATTCGCCGAGAGAGTGGCCAAGGTTTCTCCAAACAATTTTAGGTTTCCAGTAGATTCCGAAATCCAGCCGCTTGCAAAAGAGGCAAGAGGGGAAAAGGATTGAGCTTAATAATATTTGGTCTTAGAGGCTCTTTACAACGCAAGTAAAGGCCAATGCAACATAAAATACATATCTCATTAGGTATCATTTGGAAACTTATCACTTGGAAACTTTGTTGTATATAGCTTTTGAAATGAATTGAGTTTGAGTTTTTTGTGAAGAGGGTAACTAGTCACAAAAGTCGTTTTTTAGAAAAAAATTGTGTGATGTTATTTACTTGTTTCAAGTTCTACAAGACTATGGACAAAGAGTGAAACTTGTAATATTTTGGTATTAAGGTGTCTATGTTGAGTTGAATCTAATAGAGTAGTGATCTTGACACCCCGAGCCTATAGCGAAGTTAGGGTTTGGCTTTGGCACAACAATTTAGCTAGAGACTTCTATGAGGTTTCTTAGCTTTTTTCTTTTAATTCGTTTAGTCTTGTGTGGTTGGCTTTGTAGAATTAAAATTGCCCTATAACATAAGGCAATTTTTAGAAAGTGGGGCTTGTGTTTTTAATAGGTCTCCTTCTACATGGGCACCAAATGTCTCATGTCCCCTAGTTCATCTTATCTCATTGAATTTCGTAATTCCCATCGCCCTTTTGCCTTATCATGTGCCATCACAAACCTATCCTCCACCCCATCTCGCATGCAAACCACACACCACCTACTAATTCCCCTTACTAGCCCTCAACTCTTTGCATTAATGTGAGAACCCAACCCTACATTTTCCTAAACCCTTTGATATTATAAAAGTAGGACCTTTCTTCCCTTTCATTCTATCAACCCCTATAATTGCCTTTGATCAAACCCCCCAACCTACCCCCATATCCTCAACACATTCGTAACCTTCACCTAAAAAACTAGAAGAAATTTTGTCAATTCCAACCATATGGTTATAATTATAGATGCGACTAATGTCCAAATCAATTGCTTTTACAACTATAGTTAGGTTAGTCCTAGCTACATGTTATTTTAGTTGTAAATGTTTGTATTCATATATACAATTATTGTAGTCACATATGTGATTATAATATTGATATAATTGAATGAAGTTGCAAATGTGAATATAATTTGTGACTATTACATGTTTGAATGGAAAAGTAAAATGAAAGTGTACATTTTTCATCCAATATTATGAATGGATCCTCGGATGGATCAAAACCTAGTTGTTTTTGCATTTGCTCATAACTATTTTGGCAACTACAGCCAATTAAAATTTTCCATTTACAATCTTTTGATGATTAAAACATATGTGGCATTTTTAGAATTACAATATTTGTTTGATAATTAATTTATGTCTTTAATTGTTTATTGGGTTTTATGTATTGTTTATTGACATGGACAAGACAAATTATTATATTTTTATTAAATATGTTTGAATTATGATCTATTTATAAATATTATATATGATGATAATTAAATTACATGTTATACATGCAAATTAAATTTTACAACTTGTGATAATCATAATCAAATATGGTATTTATTTTAATCAAATAGAGGTTTAAGATGTCTAAGAAAGATATCATTTATTTGATCATAAGACTTTTACCATATTTTTTGATAAATTTATATATCATACAAATATAAAACTTAAAATTCCATCAAATTCATTAATTATTTAACATTATTAAATGTGATTTGATTAAGATTTAAAATATAGAATATATTATACACCATAAATATTATAACTGATATTTTAAAGAATTATCAATTTTTGAAATGTGATAGATATATTATCCCTTTATAAAAATAATATGTGAATCAATTGAAATTATGATATATTATAATCACATTGTATAATATATACATTTAATGAAATGAAGGATTAATAAGTGGGAGATAAATTACTTATTCATTTATATTAAATATTAGTCGAAAAATATTTTTCATTTATAAATCATATGCTTGAAAAAAAGTTTCCAACGAATCCTCATCAAAATGTAATTCAATTTAATAGAATTCAAAAAAATAATTCAAATTAATGTACATTTTTGGAAGAAAAATATATTTAATCATTTATGTCATTGAAAGTATTTTAAGAATCAATTTTGATTTTTTCCATTTGGACAAATATGAATAAAATATGAAATATTGAAATTGGTGTTTGTGCAATGTTTAAAGTCAAGTATGGGTTAAATATAATGCATTTCACTATATTTTCACATTAAGTAAGGTGGTTGGATGGCAAAGGAGGTAATACCTATCCTTGGGGTTTAAGGATCAAACCTCACAAATGACATAATTGTGGTCAACGATGGTATGTTGACTATATGTACCCTACATAGTTAGGTTACATAACATAGGTGTTTACTTAGGTCCATTTAAGTACCTAGACTAGGTGGCCTTGACCACAATGGTATGTTGACCATATGCACCTTACATAGGTACCTAGATTAAATGGCCTATCTAGCTATCTAAATTATGTTTTTAGCCTAATCTAAGTAGTGACACATGTCAACAACTCAGAGGTTGAAAATTTATAAAATTACCAATAATATGAATTATTATATTTCATTATTTATAAATAATGTAGTCAATAAATGTTGATTTTCAAAATATTAAATCATTTAAATTTAATTATTTAAACAATATTTCCCAACATTGAACCCTCAGGTGGCTACTTTTCATTTTTTCCTTGAAGATTATAAGCTAGATTAGGACCTGGAACTTTCTTTTGATTCCTTCAAATTAACATTCCAACGCATGTTGCATTTATTGACAAGTGGTCTTTATGGGATGGTTTTTGAACATCTTTGGGATTGTTTTCAAATGTTTCAACGAGTGGATTCCTTTAGTTGTTTCAACTTTGTTCTCATATTGCATAAGGTCACATTCCATTTCGAGTTGCACGTGTCTTTAGAATGGCCCACCTCTTATCCATGACCAAACCTTCAAGTGGAGTTCATCCCATTATAATGGGGGAAACATTATATTGGCTCATAGGCTGGGTTTTATGCCTTTCATTTCATGACGCCTTTGCAACATATTTTTCCCTGCACCAATTTGGAATTACAACTAAGGGCTGTTGTGAAACAATAATCCATGACATCATATGCATCCTAGACCTTCACCTCAACTTGGTTATTTTTTAGTTAAACATTGTAAACAACATCAATCTAGTGTCAAGAGGGGTCATATTTCAAAAACTTCATATAATAAGTGGAAACATCATACAACTCATCCCTTTTGTACACACATTCTATACATTTGAATCTCCTTTGTTTTATAGTCATCCTAATCATGAAGGCAATGTCATAGTCATCCCATCTGCCATGGGACCCATCACTTGGGAGGGGCATTATTCGCTTTAACTTGTTTTAGGGCTTTACATTTTACAACATGTCGTTTTTTTCTTATTTTTTTCTATCCATTGTAAATGACACTCACATCGTAAGTCCACTTTCAATTATATCATATGCATATGTACATTTCCACACTGAACTCCATGCGATAGGTCTTTCTATTTAATCTAAAAAATGTGTGACATGGTCATCATTTGGCCTGTCACCTAACTTCAACACCCCATCCTAATTTACCACCCCATTAGAAGGAATTAGAGTCTTGGGGGTCCCATTGGGCACTTCATCATTCACATCATCTTTCATCAAAGTCCTATTAAAGGACGTTCAACATGTGGACCTTTTTCCTAGAATGGGTTATGTTTAGGTAGTTATTGGAATTCCAATTCATTGCTTCATGCCACGACCATCATATCTCTTACGATGCACACCTCCCTTTTCCACCTTCATAAAGGGGTCAAAACACAATTGAGTACCCCTTAGGAACATTGAAGATTCACCCTTAATTATTCAAATTCACCTTTTTTTTCACTTTTCCTATGACATGTCTTAGATTTCCATTTTTTTTTCATGTCAAATGAAATAATTTTGTTCCAAATTTTATACAGGCATCTAAAATATCTATTGTTTTCACTCATGAAAGTAAGAATAATAAAATTTATCCAATGTGGGCCATGTTCCATCAATGGCCAAAATTCCCAAAATTTTCATTTTTTCAAACTTTTTGCATTATAATAGGGCATTTGGTTTTTATCATTATTACCTAATATATGGTAGTGGTCAACCAAGGTAGAATAGATTAGGTAATGAAGGAGGTCGATAGGATTAAGATTGTTGATCATTTTGATTTTGAATTATTTTTCGAGGGAAGTCATTTCGGATGTAATTTTCAAAATGGTTGGAGTAGGGGTTATTTATTCACTCATAAAGTTAAGCTAAAAGAACTATTAGAATTAGACAAAGACACACATTATGAGTTCGAAGTTCTATTGGTATTGAAACCACATATTTTTCATATTTTCAGTTATAATTTCTACTTTTTAAACTACAAATTTTTTATATGTTCAATTTTGAGTAAAGAAAGAAATGTAGATTTGATGAAGAAACATGGATTTTATTATATGTATTTTATTTTGTTTTGGGTTTATGATAAATCTAATAGTATTTTAACCACAAATTTTGTTTAAGCAAGGAAATAAAACTAAATAGAAGAAACAATAATTATAATAAAAAAATGTGTAAAAATAACCAATTTGAATTATTTGCATAATGAAACTACATATTTTAAATGCCAAAATGGAGAATTGAAATTGAGTATTGAAATGGAAATCGTATTGTTTTAAGTAGGTAGTGAACATTTTTAGGATAGAATTTACGTTTACCATTTGGCAACCATCTCAGGGACAATTTTTTTTCTAAAGCAAAAAGTAACAAATGTTGAACAATTGAAATTTTGAAAGCACTTTTTGATGTAGACTTCGAAAAATTGGAAAAGGATATATTATTTTATTGTAGATTTAGATTTTTAATTTTTTTGGGCAAATAGTAGACAAAGGTCTAAGCAATAAACACAATAACAAATTTTGGGTTTTGTGACTAGCGTTTATAACTACATATTAATCAAGAAAAATAATAACATGTTAATTTGTTGTGGCATGCCGTGACAAAAATGTAATCCATGATTCCATGATTTGAACAAAAAAAAAATGAAAACAAAGTTATATGATGACATGGTGTGTTATTTCACATCATATTAACTTGGAACTTCATGTCATAAATTTTAAATTAATAATTATTTAGTGCAACATGCAACTATCCAAAAGGACTAAAAAAAAATTCATTAAAAATGTTCTAATCAACTTTTTGACCAAAACCATACAAGTTGTATATTAGTCAATTTTGTCCTATTTCGTTAAAAACCTAGTGAATTTGGGTAGTGAAAAAAGACAAAATTTCTTCGTGTGATTGTTTTTCATAGGTTCATGTTCTAGGAGTTACATGTTGTAGGTGGGAAGTTGTTTCAGCTCATACTTTTCGTTTGTTCTTTTCATGCCCCATAGTTCCTTTTTTTTTTTAGTCATGACTCCTTTTAGGGCAATCTTTTTGTTATTTAATCCTCCATTGGCACTTATCAAGGGGATCCTTTGGGTGGTGTATTTTGAAAAACCTACTTAAAACCTACTTTTACAATTTGAAATATGAAAATCAATGCACATTAGTGTAACTATATATTATATTTAATCATTGAAATGAAAACATTCAATGTTCCATGATTTTGTAGTAGGATTTGTTGTTATTTTAAATCTACTTATTCCAATTTTGACAAGGTAATCAAGTTGTTCACTTTATCTTGCTTACACCCATTAAGAAAATATTGTCTTGGTTCATTTTTGTGCCCTTCATAATTTGATTGACTTTTTTTTGCTTTGTTTGTTTCATTTCATTGTATATGACACCCAAATCATTGGGCTTATTTTGGTTGTATCTTAGGTTTTTCATCATTTATTTTCTAAATTAGATTTGACCTTATGGTTTGGCCTTGTGGTTTGGCCTTGCAAGTGTGCTATTTGGTTTCTTTTGGGGTCATTTTCAACATTTTCACTCCCATCAGATTTTTGTATCCCTATTGGGGGCATTAGGGTTTTCGATGTTCCCTTGGGATCCCTTTCCTTCACATCCTTTTTTCTCTAGGATGCTTTGGACAATGATGTTCAACACATAGATGCCTTTCCTATGTTGGGGGATGTGCAAGTGGCATTTAGGACTTTCATTTATTGTTTCGTTTAAAAGTTTTATTACCTTCTTTGTTCTTTCCCCCCACTCTTGACTTTGATTCAACCTTCATTCATGTGTTTGGAAGATTTTTAGGGCTAGGTTCTTTGGAGTGTTTAGAGGTTCTTGTAGTTCGTCAACACACTTTTTTTTGCACCTCTAGAGGTGAGATAGGTCTTGTTTATGTGGAGGTTATTGTTTCGACATTCTAATTGGGGAGTTGGGGGTTTGTGGCCGTAATCATTACATTCATTTTTTTGCAAGATGATTGCCCATTTTTATTGGGGGTTATAAGGGTTAACAGTTTAGGTCTATTCCCATTTTAAGTTCACTTAAAGTGGGTTTGTGACCTTCTACCTCTAGTTGTTCAAGTTTGCATCCCTCCATTTGAACATTTGTCAAAAAGAAAAGAGTGTCAATTTTAGGAAAACATCTTGAAAAATGTGCATGAACATTTTTTTCCAATGTCATCTTGGATTTATCTTTTGATTGTAATTATGTTTGGTTGAGATCTTATGCAGGCCCAAGGTCAAGTGCTTGGCTTTTTACTTGCCCAATTATCCCATCTTTTTAGATGGCTTTTGACATTTTCTCTTTAACATTACGCATTAGATTGGGCTTCCCCCATCCTATGGCTCATGGTTTTTGTGGCTAGTCCATAGATTCAACAAGGATACACTTATTTTGTTATGCTTAAGGGGGACAACACATTGTCACACATGATGCAATTCAAGATTCTTTTGCTTCCATTGTTAGAGATGTTAGGTTCAATGTTTCACACAAGCAAATCCATATACTCCTAATGCCATTTCTCCAATCATGAATGATGAATGAATATTGTGTTTATAGTAGATGGTATTCACATTTTGGTAGATTTTCATTACTAACTCAATTCTTGAAAATCTTGTTAAACTAGCCACTTTTTTTTGGGAGTGGTTGCGAGAAATTATAGCTTAGGAAAAAGTTATGTCATATTATAACCAACTCCCTACGGATGATTTTATCCTTTTTATAGTAGAGATATTTGGATGTTTATACTAATAGATTGATGATTTCTTTGATTGATGTGTCAACATTGCATGGTCAGCGAAGGACCTCCTCTTTTGATTTTACACTCATTTTACAAACATAAGGTGTTTGTGGCTATTCAGAGAGTTTAAGCCACCACTATTTTGCAACGTGTAATTGTGATAGCAAAAATGGCTTTTTTTAGGCTTGGTGTTCTTCTAGTTTTTTAACCCATCTCTTGGCATGACTTGCTTTGTGTTACTAGTGATGAGTTTAGGTCCAAGGTTATTTGATTTTTCTTCTTAGGGCTCCCCACTGGGTGTTTTGCATTTTTGGGTGTTGTTTTTTGTTTGGACTTTTGATCTTTATTTTTTCATCTCTTGTTCCTTGGTTTGGTGTTCTTTTTTTATTTATTTATATTAACTTTAGAGTTAGGAGATGAATAAAATCTATGGAAACTTTTCTTTTTTGGGTGAAACTTTGCCAAATGGTGATTTTTTATTTTTTATTTTATTATTTATAACATGAAATTAATTTATTGTTTTCAGATTAGCAAGAATTGAATGCCTTTTGAGTTTGTTAATTGCCAAAATTTGAAAAGAAACCTAATTTTAAAAATATGTTGTTAGATTTGTCTTAAATTTTAGCATGTAAAAAATATAGAAAGATGTTAGATATTTTTTATTTCCATATAAGGTCAAATTTGGCTAAATCATCTTATGGATGATTGCCACTTGGGTTACATCACAAAATTGAAAAAAATAATCCATGCAAAGCAAACACAAAATGACCACCCTCATTCCTTGCTACACAAAAACAAGAGCCCACTAAGTCAATGGGTAATATACCATGTCTGGAAAACAAAAATGAGCACATATCATAAAAATATGAAATATGATTTGACATCAAATGATAATTGGACATGGAATCTTCAAAATAAAATAATTGTTTGACACTACATTACACCAAAATGCGTCCTAGTTCATTCAAGGTTTCACTAGATTTTAAATGAATTTGGACATTTTTACCATGGTGAAACTAGTCAACCCCCTAATGAAATACAAATTTACCAAGCCATTCACTTGTTAATTAATTAACTAGGTAGCATTGAAATCAATTAAATTTAAATAATTTAATATATAATATTATTGATAATTTCATGATTTTCAACCTATGAGTAATTGAAACGTGTCATTACTTTGGTTAGGTTAAAAATTTAACCTAGGTACGTAAACTATGTAATAACCTAGGCATCTATTTTAAGGAATCAAATAAAAAAATATTCGGACAACTTACCACTGTTGACCACACACACATCACTTGTGAGGTTTGATCCCATGACCTTTAATATGGAGGTAAACACCCTTACCATCAAGCCACCCTACTTGTTGTGATAATGTGTTACATTGCATTTTACTTATCAAATACTTCATTTTAAACATTTCAAAAACATAAACATTGAAAATTCATATCTTATTGAGATATTGTCCAAATGAAATGATTTGAATTTACTTTTTTAAAAAGTTCAATAATGTACATAATTACATTTTTTTTTTGAAAATGTAAAATCATTTGAATAATTTGTTTTTTGAATATCACTATTCAATAACATCTCCACTACCATTCTTTTTAAAAAAAATGTTTATAAATGGATAAAATTTTTGCTAATATAATAATACCACCTATGCTAAACTATTTTCAACTATTATAAGGCTACTTTTCATTAATTTAAATTATTTCACCTTACATTATTTATGGTTGTTTATCGTTATTTTTAATTATTTTTAATTATTTCATCTTAGGTTACTTTTGGTTATTCTAAATTACTTTTGTTATTTTATGTTACTTTTGGCTATTATAAATTATTTCACTTTAGTCTAATTATAGCTATTATAATTTATTTTTGGTTATTTTAAGTTATTTCATTTTAGGCTATTTCACCTTATGCTATTATTGGCAATTCTAAGTTATTGCAAGTTATTTCACCTTAAGTTATTTTGTGTATTGTCGATTATTTTGCCTTATATTATTTTTGGTATTTTTAATAAATTTTAATATATGGTTATTGGTGGTTATTATATTGTGGCTATTGGTGGTTATTAATGGTTATTGTATTATAATTTATTGTTGGTTATTTCATGTTATAATACAACTATTAATGATTATTCTATTATAAGTTGTTGTTGGATATTTTAGGCTATATTATCAAAGGCTATTACTAGTTATTTTATTGTAGACTATTCTAAATTATTTTTCATAGGCTATTGTAGATTATTTTATCTTAGGTCATTATATTATATTTTAAATTATTTTAAATGATTATTCTTAAAATAAAATAATGCATAATAACATAAAGTAGAATGACCTTGAATAACCTAAGATATAACTTGAAATAACATATATTAACTTAAAATAAAGTAACCTAATGTATAACCTAAGGTTAATTGTATATTTAGTTTAAAATAACTTAAAAGCTTATAATAAATTAATTAAGATACCTCAAGGTAGAATTACATATATATTTTAGGGTATAAGTTAGAGTAATTAAAGTACCTTAAAATAATATAGGGTATATCATAAAGTAACGTATATAGGGTATCTAAAATAATGTAAAAATAAACCTATTTATTATATCAAATTATAACAATGAATTATGTCAATTAGTAGTGAAACACAATGTTTCCATAGTGATATTATAGTGAAATAACTTTAACTAGGGTGAAATCATTAAAATGCAATGAACTTATTTCATTTTTAAGGTCCTATAGTGATTTAGGTTAATTAACTACACCCCACTTTTGTAATATTGTTACAATGTTGAACTTGGGATGGTATTATGGTAGTATGCATTTTGGGCTTTCATTTTTCTTCTCTTGTTCCCTTGTCAAGTGTTTTTCTTTTATTTATTTAGTATGGTAGGCTCTAAGAAACCTTATTCAAGAAAGTGAATGAACCATTTGTAGGTTTGGTTCACCTTAGCCATAAATCTGGAAAATATTATTGCTAACTCAATAAAGTTATACACAAATTTTTTATAATTAAACTTGATAAGAGAATGTTTTTTGCCCAAAACAGGGAATTGAATGACAAAAATGAGAATTTTTTAACACAATAAGAAAAAAAAGGTAGTGAAAATGGTTTTTTTCCTCTTAAATTGGTCTAAAATGAAGTTTGATTCCTAATTTTACTATCCACTGTTTTTTGCTCCTAAATTGGTCAAAAAAGAAGTTTGATTTGGATGGAAGTAGGATACACAAAAAGTTGAGGTTTTCGAACAAAATGATAACAAGTAGATAATATTATGGGGATATTTTAAAGAAAGTTCGATAGATTTTTTTTTGATTATTGGTGACATTAATTTTTTAAGTTGAATTATTTTCAAAATACTTGCAAGGCAATGAATTGAACTTTTGCTACTGGACTTTTCAAAGTAAATTGAAGATAGTTGAAAGTAGGGTAAAATGGGTGGTGACCAAACATTTAAATGCTCAGGGCAGGCTGGATCTAATGGGAACGCTTTGTTGTTTTTGGTGTCCTGATAAAATTTGAACCCCTCCTATTGGCACATCTAAGGCATTAAAAATTGTTAATAATAAATTAGAATTGAAAAAGTTACGACCCCCCAAAGTAGAGGGGGTAAAGAACTCAAAAAAAAACCACTGAACATTATAAATATTAGTTCCAGAACACCTAAAAAATTCCTTGTATGTTGATATGTTGTTATTAAAGTTCAAAAATGATTTATAGAACTTTAGGTGGCACTCCTATAACACTTTAAATTGTTTAAAATGAATAAAAAATAAGAAAGTTACGAGGTTTAAAAAAGGAGAGGTCCAAAGAGAAGAAAAAAGAAAAAAAACACATTTTGTAAGTTGGAAAGCTTATTCTTTTTCTTGTTATTTTTTCATTATTCCTTTTCCTTTTCACTTCATAGATGATTTCTAGAGCTTGAGTCCCATAACATTTTAAATTGCTCAAAATGAAGCACATATGATGAAGATATAAATAAATGTTTGATCATAGGCAAGTGATTAGTGATGGGTTGGTTTACCCTACTTGAAATCCATTTGCAAATATTTAAGAAAAAAAAACCTTGATTGCGATATGATGAACATTTTCATTTTTTTTTGTTTATAAAATGCTTTTGAATGACAAAAGAAATTCGAACTTGTTGAAAAGTTATGTTAGTTTTGGGGATATTTTTGAAATATTTTTAAAGTCCAAATGATATGAGAAAAAATGTGCTAAGATGATAGAAAGGCTAGAAGGGCCAATGAGAAAAGCTAAAAGTTTCAATTGTTTTGAAATGTTAAAAGTTTTAATAATGTTTTAATAATGTTTTTTGGGTATTTTTTCAAGGTAATTTTTGTTGCCCATTTTATTTTGGTTTTAATGTCCACTAGGTAGTGTGCTTCAATTGCTTCCTTGTATGCCATGCCTTTAGTAGGTATTTCTAATCATGAAATGTACCTTGTGATTATGAGCTTAGATATTGACATTTTTGGGTGTTCAAAAGTGGATGTTTAATTCAGTTGTTGGGTGCTCATTTTGGCTAACTTCATGGAAATTTTGACTAGAGATGAAATGGAAAACTAAGGTCCAAATTGATGCACAACAAGGCATAGTTTAAAATAACTTTAATGCTTAAGTATTATCCAATATGAAATGGTAAATATGGACAATAAAATCATTAATTCAATGTTTCAATGTTTTGCGCATGGCCATGACCCAATTCAAAAGCCATCATCTATTCTTTAGAAGCCTATGGCACCATATACATTAACATCTTCATCATATAATGATTAAGCCACTTATTCATTCACATTAAAAAGCATGGTAGACTAGTTAATATTGGTGCTTTTCAACTTGCCATATTAAATTATAAATAAATAAAAGAAAAAAACCTAGCAAGGGAACAAAAGAAGAAAAAAGAAAGGATCAAAGTCTAAACAAAAGACTACACATAAAAGTGCAAGATGAACAAGGGGGAATCTTAAGAGGAGAAAATAGAAAATCTAGGACCTAAACCCATCACTAATAGCACAAAACAAATCATGCAAGGTGATGTGCAAAAAACTTAGAAGCACATGAACCCTAAAAAAGGCCTCTTTTGTTGCCATAATTGCTTGATGCAAGATAGTGGTGGCTTGAATTCTTTGAAGAGCCAATGACACCTTTCGCGTATAAAAATAATGTATAATTGATAAAGGAGGACCTGCATAACCCTTCATTGACCATGCCATCTTGGCACATCACTAAAGGAAGTTATCCACTTGCTGGTGTAAACATCCAAACATTTTTATTGCTAGAAGGATGAAATCACCCTCAAGGTGTTGATTGCAATATGACACAATCTTTGCTTGAGTTGCAATCATCGTAACCACTCTTAAAAAAAAAGTGATTTGTGAATTTTTTTTTTGCATAAGTCGAATCAACAATGATGTTTATCAAAGTGTATGTACCATATACTATAAACACAGTATTCATTTGTTGTTGTGATGACTAGAGAGATGGTGTTGAGAAAACATGTGTTTGCTTGCGTGAAACATGGAACTTGACATCTCTAACAATGAAGACGAAAAAATCTTGAACCACATCGTGTGTGGCCATGCACTCTCCTCCATGAACACAATGTAATAAGTGTATCCCTGTCGAATCTATGGCTTGGTCGCATTGCATTGAGAAAAATCACAAGCTGTGGGATGGGGGAGGCCCAATTTGGTGCATAATATCAAGGAGAAAACTCCATATGGCACTTGGATAACAATTCATAATCTTCTATGGAAGAAGATTGTATTAAAGAGATTTTTTCCACGTTTTGTTTTCATGTTCCCTGTTTTGGTGTTCCTATGATATTCCCATTACATTCTCATGTTGTTCCCAAGTGTTGTTCCCATTTGTTCTCATGTTCCCATAGTCATTTCATTGCGCACCATAAATCATTCATGAAAGATTTTTAAATAATTCAATCAGTTGATGGCATTACGTTGGGTGCAGTGCCCACCTTGCCCTACCAGTATTGCCAAGGGCATCTTACCCAAGATAAAGGGCAGCCACTTGCCCATTCCATAGTGATGAATAAACTCATTGATGCATAATAGTGGACAGTGTTTGGAAAGATGCGGAGATACAACCTAGCAAGAATCTTGAATTTGCTCCCTTGATTGGGGCATTGTTAATCCAACTAATCAATTTATTTTTGGTGCACAAATTAGTCCTAGTGCAATGTGGTTCATCTTATTCAGGAAATTGCAGTCACAACAACTGAAGTGCAATGCAATCCACTGCACACTCAACAGATCACAGGCTTATCAAAGCACACATATTACACCAAAAAATACTCATGGAACCCGAACTTGACCTTACTATCATGAAGCTATTCTAAAACAATATTTTCTCCAGCTACTGATCCATATCTGATGATAATCCAGTAGAAACTAGCAGTAGGTATATGAACTCCAGAAGAAGATAGTTTTTGCTACTGAAACAAGATTTCTTCTGCTTGGTGTGACTGTGCACCGTGCAGTATGTGAACATGAAGGGTGCAAAGAGATACAAAAGTCTCTCTCAACAGCCAATCCTGAAGGGATATAAACAGATGCCCACTCCTGGGGAAGCAGATTGTCCCTCACCCATTGCCCCTGATTGATAGTACTGAAATGCCCTCACTAGTGTTCTTTTGAAAGTGCTGAAATCAAAGAAGTTCAATCCACTATAAAACCTCAAACAACAAAGGAAGTGAAGTTCAAATGCGTACTGGCTAACTATATTATCAACTGTTAGAAGTATAATAAAAGGAAGGGTTAGATGCTCTGTAGATGAAGCTCTGAACTCACATGGGATTTGTGCCTTCCAGCATTATGAATGTAATACTGGACTGCATACTCCATAACAAGACAAGCCTGCACCCGTAGACTCTTTATTGATTGTATTAAAACAACTATCAGAACCACTTGCATGATTGACATGTCCTTGAAACTAGGACTAACAGGAATGTTGACAACCAGCTGCCTTGGCACATGGCCATTGTGCTGTGTGTGTGCTCCTCACAGAATCACTAGAGGAAGGAAATGAGTTACTGTTGTGTAAGCATTCTGCAAAGGCTGCAATAAAAAAATCACACATTTTGCAATCAGCGATCATGCAATCTGTGATGAAGGAGCTGCTGGTGCAAGCACTATATGGTGCAGGCCCAAAAAAAACAATGGTGAAAAAACTTACATTGATCATTCTTGACATGTGCAGAGAGTTTTCATTAGCAGTTGTGGCTTTCAAGAACAACTTATGGGGTGCCTTCTCCTTGGCTGCCAGTTTTTTGGTATCAGAATGTGGCATCTGGCAAGAACAGGTGTATGGAATGGCTGCAGGATATCTACTATTTCTCTCTCCAAACAAATGGGTTTTGGACCTAGAGTCTTTGTTAACTTTGATCAGTTTTGACAGATCTCTACCACCCCTTTTGTACACCTTGGCCAAAGAGCACAGTTTGAATTATGCAGCATACATTGCCACCCTGGCCAATGAAGAGCGCCAGGTGACAGTAGTTGGCAAGTGGCAAGGCTGCGTATGAATAGATGCCACAGCCACAACTGATCTCAGGGCTTCCATGCTGTTGTGCAGTGAAGAAAGTTTTGAAGGAAGGAAGAAACAAACAAAAGCAAGAGTATGTTACCAACTGTTGGTCTAGAACTATTGAGCTGATGATAGTGGCTTCATCTTTTAGGCCTATAACTGCATCATCAGAACACGAAAATCCTGTTAATTGTCCAAGTAATCACATTTTGTGGATATTATTACTTGGACAATTGTGTCTGTTTGTTGATAGGTAGCATTCATCTTATCCCATGCCTCTTTGAATCAAGTAGAACCAGTCATGATCAAGTGTTATCATTGGACAAAACTAACAAATGGAGGACTGTTGGTTCACCCATTCACACATCTCAATTCTCCTACACTTCCTGCACAACTTCAATTTCCAGTATGCAATTTCCTCAACACATTCTTTGAGAAATTTTATGTTGACAAATGCAGACCAGGGAAAATGAATTTACACTTTGGTCAAAACAAGTTTCATGATAAGTACACTAGAATTAGGACATGTATGAAAGAATGTAAGATTCAAAGAAGAATGTTTAAGAGAGAATGATCAGAGTGAAATTGATCTTAATCCTGATATCATCATGTATACACTGGAATTAGGACATGTATGAAAGAATGTAAGATTCAAAGAAGAATGTTTAAGAGAGAATGATCAGCGTGAAATTGATCTTAATCCTGATATCATCATGCCAAATGCAATCTTGACCAGGTAAAAGAATGAAGATGAATGTGGACTCGTAGGAAGGGTTCAATTCTTAATATGAAACCTCCTTGCAGGGCTAATTCACATTTTCCACAACCAGAAATGACTAATCCAACAAGCATGATTAACTGGTTAGAACTTGCAGAATCAGGTTTCAAAGAATTGACCAGTAAAACCAGACCGAAACTAAGCCATTTTTGCAGGAGAATCAAATTATAGACCAAACCTGTTTAAGAAACCAGAGCAGGCAGGGTGACAGAGGAAAAGGAGTGCTTATCAAGTCTCACTATCTAAACCCTACTGTCAATAACAAAGGGGCAGAAGATATCTGAAATGGAGCTAAAACATTTCTCTTCACAATTAAAAAAGGGAGCAGTGGGTTTTGAGATGATCTCTTCATGGTGAAGCACACATTACTTCCCATGCTGATAAGATGTTAGGTGTCTGATCCACTAGGCCATTTTTAAGTGCCTACCTGATGCAGTTCAGAATGAAGAAAAGGGATCAGAATGAGCTTTAACAATACATATGCTGAGCTCCAGTCAGACAACCCACCTCTGCAGCAACAAACATGAAGCCTAGTTATCAACATACATTCTCTAATCCAAGCAGCTACAGAGTGAAGATTTGATGTTGCTGATATTGTGAACAGATTCTTAGTCCTCAACTCCCATGGTGGGCTGGGCTGTAGGCCCCAAGATAGGCTTAACTGCCAGGTCTCAGCTAAACCCTTATAGCTTACGGGGTTTCACAAATGTAGTGATTGAGAGCACTCGGTATTCAGCACTCTCCCATGTGCACAGGTCACAAGAATCCCCTTCTTGAATTCTGCATGCTGGCAGATGTGACAAAGCTCATTTATTGCATGCACACATGACAGCTCTACAATATGGTTCTCCAGTAGGTCATCTGGCCTGGAAACATGGTGGTTTATATTGGTGAAGAGCATTCACCTTGTCAACAGAGAGCATAATTCCAGCATTGCACAAACTACAGTGCCTCACACAGGTCCAGACTTGGTCCAAGATCAAAGAGTATTCCTACCAAACAATAACAGGAGGTTAGGAACTATCTCTTGCAAGAGGACCAAAACAGATTAATGGCTGCAACAGGATACACCAAATCATCATTGCACAGGCCTTAACAGGCCAAAAAAAGACAAGCTCTGATTCACTGCCAGCAGAAATGTCCATATCAACCAGCAAGAGATCAATTCAGCCTTGCACTGCTAGTCCCCATGGAACCTGGTTGTGAGATTCACAAGCAAGGTGAGAGATCTTCCCACAGACAAAGTGGATATGAACTAAGTGAGATTTCAGAATCCAAAATCAGGCACGATTCCACTAAACCCTAAACCCTGCAATAAGAAAACATGCAAGGTTGCTTGCTCTTGCTGTCAATCTTTTCATGCAGGACCCCAGTCCATCCAGGAAATAGAAAGAGCATCAGTCTAGCTTGAGATTACTCCCTGTGTACAAGTATGGTCACCAAACCGGAGGATTTCTTCTGAACTACTTCGATAAAGCTCCACAACATCCTTTGCAGGATCGAACAATGCATTCGCCCAAAGCTTGGAAGAACAAACAACAGAACTACAAAAGAGAGAGTAATAAGAGAGTCGCACAGACTTCGTGAAGGATCCTGAGGCCTTGTTCTTCGACATCCAGGAATATCATATGCTAGCTAGCTAGTTGGAGCTCATCTTTCCACTGAAGTAGACGAGAGATGTCTGATAGGAAACAAGCCAAGGGAATGTGGAGAGAACATGTAGGGAGCTAACGGCCATGGAACCTTCGATTGCTCCGAAGAGTTGCCGAAAGATTTTGCACTCCCTGCACACATGCAAGGACTGCCGAAGCAAATCTGGTCGTCGGCACCGATCTCGGCATGGATCTGGAATTCCTGTATCCTCGGGGGTCCAGAATGGAGAGTTCCTTCCCTGAGGCGGAGATTGTAGTTGAGATCAGCGGCCTCGCAGTTTGCCATTTCAGGAAAAAACACACAAGAAGCTTCGCGTCAATCGAGGTTGGACAGCGCCACGCCTACTGTAGGTTGCAGGTACGTACCACCGTTCTTCGCACAAAACGACGGCTGCCTGTGGCAGACTGCAGCAGTTACAGAAAGCACCTGGTACTACTACTTGTATGACCAGCTTGTTATCTGCTTTTGCTTCTGTTCTTCCCTTTCAATTCTCCTTGTCTCTCTCCAAGTTATCTGTTTTGTCTCGCGGGAACTGTGCTCGGAAGCTCGATGTGTTCCTGATCATGCATCCTGTATCCATGCAGGCATTCTTGGGGAAGAAGACTTGTTCGAGCTCGAAAGTAGATTCGCTCTCCACCGCAATTCAGATCTGTCAGATTCATGCCTCTGTCGTCAGTTCGTGAATGTAATGCGAGGAAAGGATCAAAACCTGTGTCTTTTGAAGGCATGAGAGTACTATCGGGGTCCCTCCATTGCCAGCAATCTGAACCTGGATTCTCTTCAGCGCCGGACGAGCATGACAATACGCACATGGCTGTTTGATAACACCGATCCTGCACATTGATGTCCAGTGGATTTTGTTGTTGTTGAAGGGCGCAAGAGGGGGAAGACGTGGAGAGAGCTTGAGGAGAAGATTTGGATCGCCTGTTCCATAACGGCCTCCAGCACATTGTGTTGCGATCGATGGGAAGGAGACGAGTTCCGGGCCTGGGCCGACTTCTTTCGCGAATGCAGACACAAAATTCCTATGACAGGATTCAAGGTGAAGAGGAGGACTCGGAGACGCCTGCACGAGGATCAAGGCTGCGTAACTTCTGGGGATTGAGAATAAAGAAGACGTTGAGGCTGGGATCCTGCAAGATGCCAAGGCGGCGGCGAAGGTGGGGAGTCAGAGTGGCCGCGAGGTCATTGCGCATCAGACTAGTGACATCTCCTCTTGTTCTTCTTGCGAAGCTCCGGGACAGGTATGTGCGCATGATGATCGCGCTTGAAGGCAGGACGAGAAGCAATCTGTTCGTAAGCACCGTTCCTATCTACCCGCTGCACATGCCAGGTCGAGCGGGAACCCATCTATTTTTCTAGCCACAAGACATTAAAGTTTCCAATTCGATTTCTTTCTTTGCGATGTCGATACCGGTCTTCAGCGTGGTGTGCGTTCGGCGATCCTTCTTTGTTTGTGTCTGCGACGCCTGCATTGCTGGGCTGTGATCCTGTAGAAACAAGAATAGGGCGCCTGTAAAGAAGGATGTATAGAACAGTGCAGATTGTTGCCAGTTTATCGCTGAGAAGAGTGCTACAAACAACAGTCTGGCTGAAGCAATGCTTATGAAGGATGATTTATTTATTGGTGCTCAAGCAAAATAAAATCCATGCAGAATCTGTACTTCATTCTTCAATGTGTGTGGAGCAATGTACTGCAATTCCATTTCTAGGCTCTCTGAACATTCATATCGGTTTGTGAGATTTAGTTCTCTGACAATTATCTTAAGAAAACTGAAGCACGCTGGCAATCCTCTTGGTTTTTTGTTCTGCACTTGTATTTCTTCTGTGATCCCATACTAAGACTTGTGGATGCAACTGTCAGCGAATTCTCAATCAGACTTCAGGTGCCAGAATGTGACAATAGCAAATTGTGGAGAATCTGGGGGGACATGAAAAATTAGAAATTGCTCTCAAAACACTCAGGCATCTATCTCTATGAAGAGTCTCCTGACTTGTACTTAATCAGACTGAGTTTGAAGAGGTGAGTTTCCAGTCTACCCATTGGAATGTTCTTTTGTTGTATCCCAGCCACTATCACAGAACCATGTTATGCACATCTTGATTCCTGAACAGAAGATGCTGACCTATTTGCATGGATTCGGTGCCTATGATGTGGTGGTTGAATAAAACTATGGGTGTGTAAACCCTTTACACATCTTGTGTGGTGATGTGCATCTTGAATATTGTGTGCCAAGCAAATATTGCTCAGAAGTTGAGGATAAAGTCAATGTATAAATACATCGTTGGGGATTTGAAATGCATGTCTGTCAACACTTGTTATCTCCTTGGTATTGTTACCTTTGTGCTGCAGATGTCTGCATTGGCTGCTGTCAGATGAGCTTATTGACACAAATGGAACGGACAGAAGGATTTTTCCAATGCTTCTTCATGTGAAAAAATTGCTGGATGAATCAGTATATTAATCTTTGACTATCCAAAACACAGGACAAACAAATCAAACACACATCTCATCATATGCTTTGTGATGCTCTGCCATGAGTAGAAGAAAAATATTCACTCTGTATTACAATCTATTTCAACATAAGATTCTCGAGTGTAACAACTGTGGGTAAGTTCACTGGCTGTACTACTGAGTCTGAGTCATAGAGATTGAGAAAATCATGATACATCAATCTAGTGTGCACTGCACTAGACAATACATGAGGAAACTGGGAAAGTCACATGAATAGAGCTAGACTCTGCAGCCTCCCATCTCTAGAACTTTGGAATTTTTTCCTCTTGCAGCTATCTCCACATACACCTTATCCATCCATGATGCAGAATCTCTTGAATGAAGCTTCAGAAATTAATATTATGTACAAGCTAGAACTCAGTATAGTTCCTGTTTTGTGTGCAAATTTTGATTTTCTCGTACAAATTGAGGATTGTGTAAGCGATCAACTCTGCCCTTTCTTTCTGGCCTGCATACTCCCTGCAGGATATAGCTGCAAGCTCCTTGACGTGTAGCAGACTAAGATAGTCTTGTACTAGCCATGGCCAAAGAGTTGTGGGTCATGGCAAACTTGTTTTTATAGCTAGGTGCAAAATTAAGCTGGTGCCAGTATTTTCTAACAGCTAACAAACTTGTGTGACGCTTTTGCAAGCTCCATTACTGGGGATATAATTAGGAACCAACAATTTTCACAGGAAGAGCGCCTAGAATATATTGTGAGCTTTAGAGAAGAAGTACCCATGGTTGCTGTCTGCAGGAGATTCGGATGTATGTATGTACTCATAGCCAGTGCAGAAAAATTGATCATGAGGGTGTCCGGCACTTTGTGATCTGATGCAGAAGCTAGTATTAAATCTGTTGGATGTTGTGATGAGGCATGGACGTCGACCTTCGAGGTGTGGCAGTTCGATTGAACGATGAGGTGCGGTAGACGGTTGTGGAATCACTGACTTGCAGATGAGGATGATGATCTTCACTGCTCCTTAGTTTCCGCTCATGCTGCTGCGTGCAAAGAGGCTGCTCCTCTCCCAGCCTGCAATATTGGCTGCGCCCAGTACTCTTTGATGAAAGTGCCCTCACTAAGAAAGGGAGCAGGCCCGTGTAGTTATCCAGGAAGCTATCCATTGCTCCAGGAAAAGAACAAAGCTGGTTCCAACTTGACAGTTAGAGGAGATCGTCGATATTCAGGCGGTCCTAATTGCTCTTCTTCGTGTCAAAACTGTGTGATCAAATTCTTCTGTCTGTATAACTCCTGCAAGCACGCATCTTCTCTACGCTGTGGACGACACACAAGGACATTGAAGAAAGCTAGAAACATCAGCAATTTGAGCAGCTCACACTAGTATCCTGAAAACTCTCAAGTTTGCACTAAAACGACAAAGAAAAAAAGGAATTGGGTGACTGCTTCGATATCCGGAACAACACTCATGCAGATAGCTTGTCAGGGACGAAGCGTTAGGAGAACGTTTCTGGGAGGGAGCTGTAAAAGAGAATTGAGAACCAACTTCAACTTTGCAAAAAAACAAAAGGAGATTCAAAGCCGAAACCACTAGAGCTGCAGCAGCTTAATTTATTTAAACTGGGAATTCACAGCCCGGCCTTGCAGGAAAGATGAGGAGTGGAGGATCCGGATCAAAAGGCAATAGGTTGTTGTACAGATTTTATAAATTTTCCCAGGTGAGAGAGAAAAGCACAAAAAAGGAATCCAGCTTGCAGTTCCTTGGAAAGAAGAAAGTCCAAAATCGAGTGTCCCAACTCAGCTTTAGCAACTCTAGAAGATTGCATCAGCCTGACATGTAGCGTTAATATTTAGAAAAACCACCCAACAAAAAGGAATAGAGAAGCGCCTTTGCTGTTAGCGTTCGGATAAGCATCGGTTGACTCGACATTATCGTCACCGTTAAGGCCGGCCGGCGAACACACACCCAAATCAAAAAGCCGGCCAGCCCAACTCCAGCAAGCCAAGCCATCTCGAGATCAGCCGTGCTGAGTGGAGAAGAAGGAAGGGGCCAGAAGAGAGTGAACCAGCAACCCCACCACCGCACCACGATGGATGGATGGATGGATGGATGATAAATGGAAACAGGAAACAGTTTTCTGTTGGGTTCCAGTTCCCTCGGTAACCATGGTGGTTAACTGAGTTTTCTTTTTAAACTGTTTGGTCGTGATCCCACTTATCATCCATTCTTCAAGGGTCCACTTGTGAGTGCTGCTTCACTCTGGGCCAGTGGGGAGAAGGATAGGAACACCCTTCCGGACATGAAGGTGCTGCTTTTGTGTGTTAGAATCTTTGATAAGCGTGCAGCTGACTTTCTGTGCACAGACATGTTTTCTATGAGTTGTTACTTCTTGACCTGGTTGTTGGCCTTGCCTACCCAGGCAACGATATTGTGTTTAGATTCATTATAGAGTATATACAGTAGTCATTCGGTTAAGTTCGCACCTTGATCTGGGCGTCCTAATGCGGACTTATCCGAATGTTGCGGACTTAGCCCTATACTGCTCATCTCTTTGAATAGGTATAGTGTAACACCAAAACACGTCACAACTACAAGTGTGAA